>Ga0209700_103657_pt1 | contig 29075 bp, 18 predicted proteins | sample SiratroredBW_FD_187528 | JGI IMG/M metagenome (GOLD analysis project Ga0209700, IMG submission 187528) | Root nodule microbial communities of legume samples collected from California, USA - Siratro red BW (SPAdes) (version 2) | ecosystem: Host-associated > Plants > Roots > Nodule | place: USA...
AAAAATTTTTTTTTTTTTTTTTTTTTTTTGCGAAAAAGTATTCTAAATTTAGTTCCATTTCAATTCATTCTTAACGTTTATTTTTTTATTAATAGTAGAGATGCTAAAATTGAACTTTTTCGTGATTGTTACCCTTCTTACAAATAGATGGAATGCATTTTTCTTTGAACATAATTGACATTTAAATTTTATATTTCTTTAACAAATAATTCTCTTTGTTAATTGAGTCGGGATTGAAATATGGACATAACAAATCTCAGGCATATGTTTACCTTAAATTTTAAACATTCAATGGTTATTTTTCTTCAAATATTAAAATGTGATAAAAAGAGTTTAAACTTTACACATTAGTAATTAATATACAATTTTTTAAACGGTCAACCAATTGAAATTCATATTAACTGTAATTTTTAAAGTAAATATTGCAGCATTCAATTAATTTACTCTACTTGACAATTTGATATTAGATAAGTAGCAGAATTTACATTGTCAATGGGTTTAAATTAAATTTTTAACAAAAATCATAAATCTATATATAAAAACAAACCATATTAAAATTTTAAAGATTGTTCAATTCATTTATTAATATTTAACTTTGCTATTTTTTATAAAAATAACAGAATGAATTATTGAGATTCTGGATAAGTAACTAGTTGAAAATTTTCTCTATTAATAATTAGGCCAATCGTAATAGAATAACTACTTGTAGAAATATAAAAAAATTAATGATATTAAAATTTATATTATTTTTACATTTTAGAATGCCTATTTTTAAAAGAGAAAAAAATTTAATTAGATTAATATATTTCTTTGTAAAAAAATAAATTTAAAAAACTAATCGAAAACAGATTATTAGCGAAACATTTTTTACTTTTAAAAAAAAAATGAGAATAAAAGGGTTATAAAAATTCGGTTTCTTATTTCACTCATGTTACGCCCGGTTATAAAAAATCCAATTAAAAAACTCTTAAGGAAAAAATTTCTTAAAAAAATTCTATTAATTTTCTTCTGCATATATCTATCTATTCTCAGGTCTTACATAATTAATAGCAATTCACATTTTTGTATGCTCTTTTTCAGACTTTCCTGACAAAAAGTCTCATTATTTAATGTAAATGAAATTACATAATATTTTTGCAAAACTAGAATTCATAATCTTATCTGAAAATGACCAAAGTACATCTTGTTTGAGTATTTCGAATTAGGATTTAGATTCAAATTTTATGAATGGAAAAAAGTATGAGTAAAGGAAGTAATAATATGGTAAAAAATGAAACAATGAAAAAAAAAAGGTAGATTGAATCCTTAGAAGAAGAAGAGTAAAATTAGGGTTGAAAGTTGTTTATGATTGAAAAGGTTCCCTTTTGTAGGAATAGGGAGAGACAAAGTGGTGGTTTGATCCCTTAGTGAGAGTTGAGTTAAGTTGTGTTGTGAATGTGATGAGATGAACGGTTGGTAAAGCAAAGACTTTTTCATGGGTGGGTTGGTGCAAACTCAACCATCACCACCGTCCATTCAACACTCATAACACTAAACCAACCTCTTTTTATTATTTTCTACACCCAAATTCTTATGATATATTATATCAAATTATAAACCTTAAATTATTTTAAAGGAAAATAAAATGGTTTGCTAGGTCTTGAGTAATTTGCATCCTAAATGAGAATACTCCTAATTTTATGAAAAGTTGTAATAAATATATATATATATATATATATATATATGTTTTTAGTCAAATATAAAGGATACACATTTATTAGATATAAAGATAAAAGAAATATTTTTTTCTTGTTGAAAACTGAAGTTTAGAATCATGGTCATTCCCTTGACTTGACTGACCATGAATCGCATTTATTGCAAGCTGCAATTTTTAGTTTAACTACTTTGATTAATTAACCTCGTTTAAACAAATACTACATTAGATTTTATAATATATATTTTTTAAAATTATGAATAAATTATATACTCTCACTTGTGTTAGAAAAATTGAAAATTTTAATTAAAGTGAAAATTTTTCCCTTGTGATGAAATGGTATTTCCTTATTTATGAATTATTTAAATAATTCATAAATAAATTATTTAAATAATTGATAAATATAGTTGTTGTGTTGACCAGAAAAATGGATGGGAAGCAGGATTTCCTGGGTTCATGATTACTCTTCTTTGTTTGACAACTGAAAACTCTTTACAGCAGCATGAAATTGTTGACATATTTGAGTGCTTTTGGTTGGATTAGACTTCCTAACTTCAATCTCACTTCCACAATTCATCCACTGCTACAAAGTTAATTTATATCATTCTACGTATCATCTTAAATGTTTGTTTGAATTCATGCTAAAACCAAAAATCTTTTTTATTGGATATCATTCTCTTCCCTGTATCTATATTTGAATCTTAGTTTATGATTGCAAAATTTCATTGTCAACAAAAGGGTATAAGCCATTTTATTATTCCTTGATTATCCTAACAAGGATCATCACAGAATCTAATAAAAATATTAAAATCAAATTAATAAAAAGATGAGTCTTTGAAATTAAATTTGAAATTTTGAATCTTTGCACATCATCCTGTGATGTACATTTGAAAAAATTTTTAATCTTAGCCAAAAGTGTACATAAAGATTATTTTGTTTTACTCTGTTTTTGTTTTAAATATGTGTATTTATTGTTTAGAGTTGTGTACTTTTTATTTCTTTTTAAAGGAAATTTTGTTTTAAAAGTAAGGGTTGTATATTATGTACTAAAAAATAATTTGACTATACCAAAAAGAGGGTTGAGGATTGAAAAGTTTTGAACTTTACTACTTTATATTGAATTTATGATTATTGAGCCTGCCAAACTTATATATATTAGGGTTTTCTTTATAAGTCACACCAATTATAAAGTTAAGTTGTTTTTTCTTATAAAAGTTAACTCATAATATATGTTACTAATTTTTTTCACATAATACATGTAACTGTGAGTTATTTTTCTAATTTAAATAAATAGTTATTTTCTAATACAAATTATTTTTTACCATAGAATATTAAGATCATAAGAAGAAAAAGAATGAGAAAAAGGATAAAATTAATATAATTTTTTTTTTTAAATTGAGATATCTTCACCATGATTTTTGTACACTTTATTAACTTTTATCCTGACCCTGACAAGAAGTAAAAACATTAGTAACATGAACTGTGAGGCTCCAATCTTAACATGTGTGTTTTAAGGTTTAGTGAAGATTGCTAAATGTTGGATTTGGCATTGTCTGTATGAATGTACCTTAGATTGAACACATGACTACTTCCATCTAACTGTAAGTGTAAGGTTGCAGAGTGGAAGGGAGAAAGAGATGATAATGAACTGCGTTAGAGTGACATCTATGGCTATGGCTGTTCCTTCGTGGAGGCCCACGTGCTGCGCTTCTTCTTCTTCTTCATCTTCTGCTTCTCCAGCTGTCATCAACACAGAGCAACTGCGTTCTCAACTTGATCACCTTCATGCTGAGGCTGACTCCACCAGAGCCAAGGGTAACCCCACCTAACCCATTTCATCAAATTGTTCTTCTTCAAGCTGTTGCTACCTTCTTTCATTCTGACTTTGTTTCTCTATTTGAATTAATGTTTTCTGAAAACCACCCTTTACAGTCAGGTCCATGAGTATGATTAAGGTTTTAGTTTTTCACTTATTTAATTCTTACCGAAAGAAATATAACTGAACAGCTGTCCAAAGGGTTCGTGAAGTAAAGATTTAGGATTGTGGCTTATATTGAAATAATATAAAGGAGTAATCCGTTAATTGGACCTTGAAGTATTACTTTTGTAAGAAAAATTGCTTAAGTAGGTTAAGGGGTATTTAAAATCATGTTATGTAGTCCTTAAATATCGAAAATTTCTTCAAATTAGTTTCTGAACTGTACTGAAATACATCAACTTAAGCAATAAAGTGATGGATATTCAACACTTCACAGTCTGCTTAAACAATTTTATTACTTTAGGAACTGTTTAGGCTGGGGGCCAATAATTTGAGGTTGAGATTGGTGGCTTATTCGATATAAGCACACCTCAAATGGGGTACATTGGGGATGGGAAAAAGAGAGAGAAATAGGAAGAAAATGTTATAGATAGTGAAGTGATGAAAAAGGAAGAGAAGAAAGAAAAAGGGGAGGAAGTTGAATGAGTGATTAATATTTTTCTAATACAAAACTTATATATGGCGGTGTTGGTTAACAGCAACTAATGCTAGATTGAGGCTTATGCGATTATCAGAAGCTGCAGAGAAGCTTAAAAAACAGGCAGCTATAAGCATTCAAAAGGGGGAGGAAAATTACGCAAGGGAAATGCTTTTTCAGAGGAAGAAGGTTTTGCAGGCTTTAGACAAGTCTAAAAGACGCATTGAATTGCTTGATGAGCTTTCCGCAAAGCTAAGTGAGGTAAAATGAATTCATTTGTCGCACAATCTTAGTTTCTATTGTCATTTTCACAATGATACCATCATTATCATAAATATCAATACATTTGAGGGAGAACACCTTTGTTAAGTAAGTTATGAATTGTTCCTATCATCAGAGTGTTAGATTCTTAGTGTAATGCATGGTCAATATGTTTGAGGGAGGGATTTATTTCAAGTGTTTTCGGGAAAAGTTGTAAATTGTTTACAAGTAGAGGCATGAGCATCCGCAGAAGGAAATGTGGACCTAGGAAGCACTGATACTCTCTGTCGCCATATCCTACAACTTTTGGACATGATTCTTGTGGGACATGGCTTGAGTATGAGTAAAGAAATTGAGTCGACACCTATTCTTGGCTAAACGCTACTATAATGAAAAACTAAAAAAGAAATTGAAAAAGAACAACTTATATTATTAGTAATTCATGACTCCTTTTTTAGGCTTATTTTCCAAAAGGCTTAACTGATTATTTTAACTGTTAAGTTAAGGTACATGTTTCTTATTTAGAATTCTATTGTGAAGGATGTTATTACTGGGAAACTGTAACAAATTTATTTTTATAGCGTGAATCAATTGAGATTTTTGTCACGTTGGTTATCTATACACATCAAAGGTGTTGTTGTGTTCTATATATTGAACATTAGTTGTGTTCCGGTGTCACGTCAGAGTCGGTGCTTCATATATATGTCTCTCAGGCTATTGTTTTCTTCTGTCTCTGCATATATCACTCCGTTCTCTATGGTCATTTGAGAAGGATTCCCAATTCTCATCTGTTTGTATAAGTTGTTTCTCTGTAAACTGTTCCTTTCTTATTAAAAATTGTACTAGCTATGGAAAGTAAGTAAATTGTAAATTTTTCAATGAAAGCACCAAAACAATTTTCATGTTTGCATGTTAAAAATGCACTTTGGAAAATATCCTTTTGTACCCCCTTTAATATTTCTCTTAGAATTGATTATATCCATGTATAAAACTATTTGCTGTCAAAGTATTGCAACCGACATCTTTTATAGAAGGTGATGATGAAAAGTGGGTTCCTTCCATCCGTTCAGTGAATTTCCCGCACCCCATTTGTTACTAGCTTGTCTCATATAGTATGCACCATGTGAAAATTATCAGTCTCTAGGAAGACAATGCATGGATGGGGCGGCATTGACTTCAATATTGCAAAAGACCAAACTGCTTTTGAATTTATCTGTCAAGAAATTATTTGAGAGGCATCATTTTTCTCTGGTTTTGCTTAGTTTGAACATGGAGAGTTCCATAGCAAACCCCAATATAATGTTTGTATAGAGTTGTATAGTTTGTACAATTGCATTTATTTACTAGTTAAAAATACATGACAGTATATACAGCTTACATTGCTAGAAAACTCATAAGATGTTAAATCATGTAACTGGATTTCATATATTCTCATTTGGTAATCAAGCTTTTTAGACCATGTAACTTGGTAGTTCCAAAACTATAAGCTGTTAATATGTAGGTCATTTATAACTTTTATGCTAGAGAAATTAAAAATTAAATACTTAATGATTACCTTTAGTGATGGTCTCAATTTTCTTTCTTAAATCTATATTTCTGTATCTTCTGCTGACTGATGGCCTGTCAACCCACACTGTTAGTGCTGAATATCTCATGTATTTCAAATGATTTTTTTTGGTTTGCGTCAATTTAAAATGTTTATTCTTTCTCTTGATCTGTATGTGAATGTTGCTATTACTTAAAATTTTCATTTTTTAACTGGGTAATGAAAGAAACCTATTGTGGTTTCAGGCAATATCTTTCAAAGAAAGTCAGCTGATTGGAAATGTTGCTGTGAACATTGAAGACACAACAGAAGATGCTTCAAGTCCAGTTCGAATTGTTGCTCCAAAGGAGGGAGTTCAAAATGATTTTACTAAGGATGACTCAGATCCTGAAACGATGGACTTCAATGATATTCAAGATGTGCAACTTTCTATTGAAAGTGAAGGAAATCCACTGGATGATAAGGAGATTCAAAATCTTCAGGAATCCCTTAGTATAGGAAGTTCAAATGCAGATAATATAGCCAGAAACTTGTCAGAAATATCCTCTTTTGAGGATTTCATGGAACAGATAGATAAAAAACTCAGTGAAATTGAAGCTGAGCTAGTTACTGTTTTGAACGTCTCAACCTTGGTACTTGATAATAAAGAGAGACCAAAGAATTCCAGGTTGCAACAAACAATTGAACTCCTTGAGAGCATTCATGGGATTAGGCAGAGGTACAACTCTTTGATCTATCAAAGCATAATTCTTATTGTCTCCTTTGAAGATTTAACTATGAAAATCAATTTAGAGTAGGTTCTCTCTGGTGATTTTTAATTATTATGAATATTCATATTACGAGAAAATAATTAAGAAAAGTAATGCAACACCATTTCAATTCTCAATCTCACAGAATTAGAAGTAACAAGGAGGCAAAACTGAGGATCTGATAAAATTTGTTTGGCTTAACTCGTCTTCTACATCCAGGTGAGAACTAACTTCATTCGTCAAAAAAAGGTCTGCAAAAGTTTTCTTGTATCCCTTAATCGCTTAATGTGGAAACAGAAAAGTTGCATCTGAGGTGCTTATTATTAGTTTATTAAAATGAAAAGAGGTGTTCATTTCTTGATTTAGCATTATTCTCTCCAAATTGCGATCATATGATTGATCATAGAGGAACAGCAGAATGAGAAATTTGCCTAAGAAGTAAGGACTAAGAATAGCCCAGTGATGTTGCTTGACCATTGTCTTAACTTGCATTTCAAACTTTTCTGACCTTAATCTGTCTCCTAAACGAAAGTAGTAATGAAGTATTTTCAAGGTTTCCATGAGATGTCCTTTTTGTGTAAGGTAATGCAGCATCACTTTACCTTGCAGGTTACCCCTAAAAGTTTCTTATTGTTGTCATGACTCGTGAGGAATTAGATATTTAATCATGCATCTACTTTGTATCAGGCAGGCTAAAAGGTTGGCTTTTTTTGGTTTTAAATATTACTGCCATGATTCACATATTTTATAAGGCTTACTATCTTTTGTCTCTAAACTGTCAGATTTTTTTTAGCCCTTGATCAAAATTTTGACAGATATTAGCCTTTGAATTTTCTTACCTTTTAACATTCTTGGTTTTTACTATCAAGTAAAAACTTTAATTGATGATGTAACGACGAAGTTGACGACCTGGTGATGTCATCTAGGAGTCTAATGAGACTGTTATATATGTGTGTGTTTTGGTAAATTATGCTTTTAATCACTCATCAACTGGTATGAATAGATGACAGATTAACTCATTTATTAATCACTACTGACCGAACCATTTGTTTCGATATTACTACTATTGTTTTAGCTGCTGATTTTCTAAGTCTATTATCAGTTATGAATGCTATAATCCTAAATTTGCGTATCCTAATTCTTACAAAAAGGCGGTGTTCACTACAAGTTTTAAACTAATTGCTATAGACTGGTAACCAAACTTTGCAATTGCAGAAAATGATTTGCTGAATGTTCAGAACAAAAAATGTATTCATAACTAGACTGCACAAATTTCTGTGAGCTAATGGAATAATTATGGTAGCACCTTCAGCAATTTTCTTGCATCTGAAATGTCCCTTGCATTAAAACGTATTTGTTGTGACATGTTTAACTACTATCACTAATTCACTTGCTCAAAAAACTGCCAAATCCAAGATGTTTAATGGTAGTCATCATAGAGGGAGCCATTCATATGGACAGTCTCCTTTTCTTCAGTCTCTGAGTACCTTTTATGCAAGAAAATTGTCAAATATTATTCAGAATAGAGTACCACAAAATTCCAAATTGTGTATTCTTTTTACATTGAAGTATGACATCACATCAGGAAATTAATAGAACTAGCACTACAAAGTAAGATTAATAATGGGCACCCCTGATATTATTCTTTTCAATTTTCACAAGTGTTGGTGCAAGTAAAGGAAATTCTTCTATTCACTGAGTATCCGTATTTCATGCATAAGGACAACTGATAACAAATGGTTGGTAATGATGTGCATCACACTTTTAGTGTTTGACCAAAAAATAATAAGTAATGAGCTAACACTAAAGTTATCTTTGTGGCCTGATGATGGTTTCAGGTTTCAGTAGCAGAAACAGTCGCTCCACTCACAGGATAACATTGCAAACATGATACACTCTACATTAGTGGCAGTCTCGTATACTGCTGCGGCCTTTTAGAAGAGATGTTTGAATTAGACAGTTTCCATGAGGTCAGCAAGAGTAATCTTGCCATACATGCCATGTTCCAAGGAATCAAATTGTTTACTTATTTGCAGAATGTCTAACTCTGTAATCTTCCCCATTTGCTTGAGCTTGTATATGACAAATTCGGACTTGCTGCACCAGTAAAAACAAAATGTTTAACAAAAATGAATGAAAGTGATAACTCATGGTCAGTATTCTCTATTGAAGTGAATTTCTGCATAATCTTTGCATGCGGTAAGAGACCTATTGGCTCAACCGGATAAGTCGTTTTGATGCGTTTAGGACATCAGTTTCTATATTGCCACATATTGTTCGAAGCCATTGTCAACCAACCATAGTGGAATTTTGTCACTATTAATAACGAAAACCCAAACACTTGGCATTTGAACTGAGTTCATTTTCCATTTTCAATCATTCAGATACAGATAGTTCCTAAGGTCATTATGCTGTTTTGGTTACTTCCGACTGAAGAGGGTGAAATCATATGGCCACAAGAGAGATGTGAAAGGACTTTTAACTGAGAAGATGCAAATTTACAGTGAAGTGTTGGGACAAGAGTGAAAGAGGTTATTTATCCTGTTGTACTGCATGATATTTTCTTGATTTAAAATAAAATAGTCCTTTTGAAACGGTGGTAAACTATATATGCACAGGTTCAGTATTTCAATATTAATGAATCCTGGTATGAGATTATGAGGATCCTTTGATTGCTGTCCCCCTCATGCTTTTTTAACTGTAATTTGTAAAGCTAAAACAATTAGAAAATGTTCAAGCAAACTGATTTACCCAGGGCTGCCCTTTGCTAATTCATCATTACTATTTACCAAGTGACTAAAACAGGATTTAGCTAAGAACTTCTTCTAGTATTCTATTCATTCTTGCTTTTTAAATAGACATTGACTTCTTATAAATATTGTTGTAAACAATGCACTGATTCTGCTGTAATCCATTTATAAAAGTGAAAATGATATGGAAAGATATTATATGGAAGTGTACTATAATCATCCTGACATACCTGATTGATCCATCATTATCAAGGTCTGCAGCCGCCAAATCTGACAAGGTTATCTTCTTCTGAAGAACCCATTTTGCCATGTTACGATTTCTTTTGTGAATACTATATTCTGTGAGGTATAAAAAGGCCCTGGCAACAGCCAATGTGCTTACGAAAAGCCAGATAATTGCAAAGCATCTTCCAGCTACTGTTCTGATAGAAAAATCCCCATAACCAACCGTTGTAACAGAGGTAATGGAGAGATAAATACTGTCATCCCAATTTAGGTCCTCAACAAAGTGCATTGTGACTGTTCCTATAGCAATGCAGCCAATGACAACAGCCAAAGCCAGACAAACTTTGGTTCTTATCCTCATTCTTCCTTTCTCTTCATCAACCATATACGTCCGGAGAATTTTCTTATATCTATTCTCATCCATCATGTTCAACAAGAATGCCTCTTGTGTATCGCAAATGTATGCAACCAACACATTCAGCAGAAAACCAATAAATCCAAACCCCACTAAAATGAAACCACATGTAAAGATCTTGGTAAAAGTGGAGTCAGGAACGATATCTCCATACCCAATAGTGCAGAGAGTTACCATAGTAAAGTACACAGCATCCAAAGGCCTGAAAGTGGTAGTGCCCCTGAAACTCCCAGTGATCATGTACACTGCTACCCCAGTTGCCACATACAAGGAAACACCAATAAAAGAGAGTCCAACTATTAAAGTTGATGACTTGTGCGGCTCAGAGGGCTCCTTAGAATCTACCGCAGTGTCAGCAAATACTAAAGATGGTGCAGAACGAGAACGTTGGATTAGCCTTCTTTTCATGCAGGCCAAGTTGGCTCTGATGTTAAAGGAACTCTTAGCTTCATTGGTGGTATGAGGAGTACTAGATTGGAATAGTGATGAGGCAAGATCAAGACCATGGACAGATAGTTCCTTGGGTGGTGAGTGTGTTTCTTCTTCTCTGGAGGAAGAGTTCAAGAGGGGTTCCTGCATGGTGCATACAGATTGCAGTTCAGGATTGAGAACCAATGATTGCAAGCTAGTATCTGTCTCACAGCTTCTTTCAACTACTAGTCAAAACATTGAGAAGAATGGGGGGTACACTGCTTCTGTGGCTGAGAGTCAAAATTCATAGGGCTTCTGTCATTGAGAGCTCATGCTTTGTTAATATATGTTTCATTGCACAAACTTCATTCTAATAAGGAGAGGCAGTTATCAGAAAATTGAGAGAAAGATAAAATGAGTTAGTCCAACTTGATGAGGTCAAAGTTCATAGAACACAGAAAATAGAGGACTTCCATGGGAAATCCTATTGCATGGATATGACACTCCCAACATTCCCAAATTATTAGAGTTTTAATTATATAAATTCTTTTTTTTTCTTCCTAATATGTCCTCAAATTAAAATTATATTATTTCTTAAAATATCAAAATAAAATAATAACTATTTAAATATTTTTAAAATATTAATTACAATATTAAAAGCTTGTATAAACTTTTTTTAGCTTAAAAGAAGCACAAATAAAACATAGTTTTGAATAACTTAGTTAAAATTCTTTTCATAATTTCCATAATTTGTAAAAGGCTATAAATTAAAAGTCAAATTTTAAAAAATTGTATACAATTTTAATGAAAAATTGTCACTTAAACTTAATTTATAGATTTAAATGTTTTACATTCATGTAAATATGATTTCATGTTTTTAGTTCCTGCAAAAATAGTTGTCCATTTTAAATCTCTCACATTCTCTAACCTTTCTTTTTTTAGTCTTTATCATTAATTGTAGTTAGTTTAAAACTAAAAATTAAAAATATTAATTAATATAATTAAGGTAATAAAGAATATTTTAAAATAAAATAATTATATATTTTAATTAAATTACATACCTAAAAAATTCTAACTTTGCCTTGATTTATTTTTTTTACTGTAATTACATTGATACTTTTCATTTTTAATGTTAAATAATAAATACATTTTTAGGGTCTAAAATCATATTTGAACTTATTTTATCATTATTTAGTTTTTCTTTTGTCTCTGCCAAACAAATTATAGTTATCATTATCTAATCATATCATGTTCTTATTTTATTATATAGTATTCTCTTGTATCATGTCTTTTAATGGAGTCGTAAAGTATCTCATATTGTTTATGAAGGAAAAAGTGAGTGTTCAATACACTTACAGCAAAATAAAAAAATAAAAAAGACTTTTCTTCTATGTTTAAAGTGTACTAAAACAACAAAATAGGAAAAATTAAAATCATGTACCTGAATATCCATTTTTGAAACTTTGTAATTTTCTTCAATTATACGAAAATTCTATGTGTATCCTAATCTCTCTTGTAAACTGTTTGGTGAGTGAAAACCTGAAAAACAAAAATAATTAAAAAAAAAAAATTGATACTGGAATGACAAAGCCAATACCCATGTATCCTTTAAATAGAAATTATCAGAAAAACATTTTTAAGGAAACTTTTGATTATTTCTTTATTTGTTCCGTATTTGTTTTCCATTACCTTATTTCAAAACATATTTGAAAATAACGGCTTTTATTTATATTTATTTTCTCACCCTAACGAAAAAAGTATAATAATATTCTACTAAAGTATTTATTGGTAACTAAAGTGGCTCATAATGCTCCAAGACTTCAAAGGGCAAAACTCATCAATATTAAACAACAAAAAGGGTTATTATAGATTCATTTGCGTAATCATCTTCATCTAAAATGATTCAATGAGATATATCATTTCTCAAATCAAATCGACCCTGCAAATTTTATTCTTTTTTTACATTTCATCGTATCGTATTTCAGTATCACCTAACAGGGTGACAACAGAGACAACTTAGGAGACAATCTAGAACCTTATATTCATGTCACCTAAAAAAATCTACAGATTGAACAACTTTGACATCATGAAACGATGTTTGGCACCCTTTGCTTGCCGAAATGCTGCAGTTTGCGTTGATTAAAATCCTTGTGGAACACCCTTTTCCGTAGTTGCCTGTGATTTTCTGCTTCATGTTTAAACATTTTCTCAGTGTTTGTTTTCTCAGTGCGACATTTTCTTCAATGCTGTGAGGATTCTTTCCTAAAATAAGTAAGAAATTGTGATTATTTGACACAGTAAACTCCCTTATTCTCTCTACATTTTCCATATTTGATTAAAAAAATTGAAAAGCTGGATTCACACCAACTCACACATGAATATGAATATATGTTAATAAGAAAGAGAAATGACATCACTTTCAACAGAAAATATAAGGAAATGACATCACCTTCAACCCAAAACATTAAGACAGTAAGTTTATGAATTTTCTTTCTTATATATTGCACAACTTACTCATTTCTATCTAATATAAGACTTAAATTCACACTTAGATGTCTAAGAGTGTTGTTATTATAATAATTTCATAATTTTCCATGAAACAAAATGAACCAAGAACCCATAAGATTGATGTTAATGTAATTAAAAATTACATCAGAACTTTCAAATACAGATTTTTCCTTATGAATATAAAACTCTACAGCATAATCAGCAATAATATGATTCAAAAAACTATAAGTTCATCTATAGCAGATTCTCTACCAGTATTATTCATTCAGTAATTGCATAATTACCTGGGCTGATAATCTTGTAATTTCTTGGTTCAGTATTATAGGAAACAAATGCAAATCCTCATGGTTCCTCCTACCAGGAAGGAAAGAACATTGTATATCCAAGTTAGACAAAAAGAAAGATATATGTTACACTTTTTAAGTTCTTATATATAATGGTCTAATGCGATCACATGTTCATAAACATCAATTCAACTTCATTTGCAGCTCCAAAGATGTTTTTACGAAACAACCTATGATATCATAATTAGTTAGAAATAATTACGATGACACTGTATTAGATAGTCATTCCAACAAAGTATGATTTTAGATCAGGGTGGAATCTTAGGAATTAAATCATTCATAAAGATCCAAAACATTCTTATTTATCACCAAAGAAAAAACTTATTAGTATTGTTTAAAGAAAGAGAAGGAAAGAGAGTGAAATTACAACTTAATTCAGTCTAAATATATGAAAATGAAACAAACAGAAAAGGTCCATAATTAACACTAGTGCAAAAGCCACAATGCTCACTACCCTGATGCCTGAAAACCAGGATCGAAGAGGGAAATTTTAGTTGAGTTACAAGAACTAAATATAACCTGGTAATTGAAACGAACCTCTAATAGTGGTAAGAGAAAAGAAATTATATTTATAAAATAGATAAAAATAAAGAAATTATATTTATAAAAAAGATATAAGATAAAAGATTGTTTTTACCAATTAGTTTGTATATAAATTAAGAATATCTCATTGATTTCGTAAAATTTGTTATTCAAATATCTTTTTCATACTAAACTTTCAAATTTTAAAGTTTTATATATTTTATAGTAAATAGTTTAGCTTCATTAATCTAATGCTAAGATTACGTGAGACCATGTGAAAATAATAAGGCTGTTAGCGTTGTGGTTGATGTGGTGAAATAATTTAACTGTAATTTTTGAAAATTTACTTTAAAAAAGTAAGTTCACACATTTCGTCACTCCATTTTTTTTTCACATTTTATCTTTCTCTATCAAATTTCACAAAAAAAAATAAAATAAAAACTGAAACACGAAGTACATAGAGTAGAAAATCAAAATACAAAAATATACTAATAAGAGAAAAGGGTGAAAAAAAAAACAGAAAAATGTGTTGCAACGTCATGCTTATATCTTTTATCTTGTTCCACATACATCAAACAACTAATTTTGATATAAATTATTATTTAAATATTTTCTTTTATTATTTTATATTTACAAGTTACTTCAACTAATTATCTTATCAAAATTTGTAATTTATAAACTAATTTTACAACTTATAACTATCCAATGCTGCTACTGATATATCAGCAATTATCTATCGCTAGTTTTGAAATACTTTTGTCAAATATATTTTAAGAACAGACTATACTTGCAACCTTTCTCCCATGCTTCTAGTGTTCTGCTACATAACATAGAAAAAAGTGCAGAGAGATTGATAAAGAGAAAGCACAGGCATGTGCAGAAAGATGGTGTAGGTTGGTAGGATTGGGAAGTAGAGTGTAGTAATTATATGGCATGAGATAGATATCTGTTGGAGAAGGCAATTGACATGAGCCAAGTTAGTCAGAGTTAGGCAGAGTAATGCATAAAACAACAATTTTTTGTTGGTTGGTATTACTTAACTCCATCCTAAAAAACAATCATTCTTTTGGGGTCCTATAAAATTTATTGTCTTAATTCAACTACTTAAGCTTTTCTATGAAGCAGAAGAGAGCGATTTCCTCTTTGTCACTTCACATTTGCCTCAAAGTGTCATCTGTTTGGTGAAATGGATAGAAAGCAAGAACAAGACAAGGAGAACTCTAACATGTCTGGCATTGATGTTACTATAATAACTCCCAAAGTTCCAAAAGCAGTTTCACCTGTTTCTTCTGCAGCAGAGGGGGACACCTTAAGGAGGCCACGTGGAAGGCCAGCAGGCTCCAAGAACAAGCCTAAGCCACCGATAATTGTGACCAGAGATAGTGCTAATGCACTGAAGGCTCATGCCATGGAAGTGAGTTCAGGCTGTGATGTGAATGAGAGTTTGTTGAACTTTGCAAGGAGAAAGCAACGTGGCCTTTACATACTCAATGGCACAGGCTGTGTAACAAATGTAACACTGCGCCAGCCAGGCTCATCTGGTGCCATTGTGACCCTTCATGGTAGGTTTGAGATTCTGTCACTGCTGGGGTCAATCCTTCCCCCACCAGCCCCTCCAGGGATCACAGGCCTCACAATTTACTTGGCAGGTGCTCAAGGGCAGGTTGTGGGAGGTGCAGTGGTCGGTGCTTTGATTGCTTCTGGCCCTCTTGTGATCATGGCTGCATCATTCATGCATGCTACTTTCGATCGTCTGCCTTTGGAAGATGATGAACTTGCTGCTGCAATGCAGAATCAGCATTACCAAAATGGACGCAGCCACCATCTTGATATCTCTGACTTCTATGCAATGCCACAGAACCTGCTCATGAATGGTACAATGCCCCCAGAGATATACTCTTGGGCACCCGGGCGGAACTTGTCAAAAACATGAACCTTAGCACACTCTTGGTTAGTTGTTGTCTTACATCCATATAGTGTAGCTATAGCAAGGGTTCTTCTAAGGTTGACGGTGCTAAACAAGATGATCTGCTTAATGCTTATTCTATTGTATTCTACTGTATTAACAATTATTTTAGCAAATTAATGAGGGTTATGATTTTCAATATAATAAGATCTACTTTTCAGAGTCAATACTGTTTGTTTACTGCTGAATTTGATGTCAGAACTTCAAAGCAAAACATGCATTAAGCACGGAAGTTTTTCATTGGTGATGGGGTTTGAACCTGCTAGACTTACCACTAGACTAAACCAGCTAACAGTAAAAGTTGAATAAGTATTAACATTGAATAACCTTTTTTTTTTCTGGAAACCTAAAATAAGGATTTGGATCAACCTATAGATTAAAATTTGTACAAGTATTAACAGACACCAGTATTCTAATTGCTGATAAAAGAAAAACAAGCCACCATTGTAATTAAATACCAAATATGACTGGAATAATTTTGGGAAGACATAGAATAACAATAATGAAATATAGGTACTTTTTCCCCTGGTCAAACTATAAATCCCAGGGTATTGACAAGGATATTCGGTTCATTTGTGAAATCCTCATATATTGTATTGTAACTCTTCAAAGCTATTTCCTTACATACAGCTTGGCTTTTATTCACAATCTCATCACTTCGGAGATATTCAATCTTGAAGTACAAAACCGGAGTCATTCAGTAAAGAGTAAATTTCTCGATCTTTAGGGTGTAGCCTCCCCCCTGCCAAGAACTCATGAACCTCTCCATGTAGTTCTATTGAACTGCATCCTGGTTCCTTCTCTACCAATCTTTCCTTCATCAAAATTCTGTGCTCCAATGCCTCTTCAAATTGGTTGGATGCAGCCTTAACATTGGACATAAGTAAATAGCCACTGGCTTCCCTCGGATTTAACTCAAAAACTCTCTGTGCAGCTCTTTTTGCAATTTCTACATTCCCATGCTTCCTACAAGATGAGAGCAAAGATCCCCATATGATAAAATCTGCCTCTATGGACATACCCTTTATTAGTTCTTCTGCTTCTTCTAAGAGCGCAGCGTGACCTAGCACTTCTACCAAACAAGTGTAGTGCTTTATCGATGGCTCAATCCCATACTTATCCATCATTAGGGCAAAATAGTCCCTTGCTTTTCCTACTGCTCCTAAATATTTGCAAGCAGTTAAAACACCAACGAAACTTACAGAGTCTGGCTTTATATTTGAGGATTCAAGCTCAGAGAAGTACTCAATTGCTTCTCTCTCATGACCATTCATGGCTAGTCCTATTATGATGGAGTTCCAACATGATAATCCTCTTGTGGGTGATGCCGCAAACACTTCAATAGCCTTTTCAATAGATCCACACTTGCAGTACATGTCAATTATTGCCGTGAGAACAATGACATTCAACTCAAAATTACCCCTTTTTATATAATCATGAACCCATTCCCCATGTTGAAGTGCTCCCAAATGGGCACAAGCACTTAACAAGCTCACCATTGTAAATTCACTAGGCTCAACCCCTTCTTCCTGCATCTTACGGAAAAGCTCCAATGCCTCCATTAGCCTCCCATTCCTAACATATCCACTAATCATAGAATTCCAAGTAACTGCCGTTCTTGTAGGCATATTATCAAACAGCCTCCTAGATTTATCAACTTCCCCACACTTAGCAAGCCCCATAATCATTGAATTGCAAGCTACCACATCAAGTTCCAGGAGTTCATCAAACACTCTTCTAGCCTCACTCATTAGCCCACTATTAGCATACATGTGCAAGATGGTATTACTAATAAACTGGTCTTTTTCAAGACCCAATTTTACAACCCTCCCATGAAGCTGAGCTCCATCATGGCCAGCACCCAATTGAGCATAAGCCTTGAAAACAGAAGGGTAAGTGAGCCGTTGGGGTTCAACAGCAGAATACAACATATCAACAAAAAGAGAAATTGCAAACTGGGGGGTTGAGCTCCGAGAGAAGCCTCTGATAATTGTGTTCCAACAATAAAGATTTGGGTCTGGAATCCTGGTGAAGACCAAGTAAGCATAGTTGATGTCACCAGATGAAGAGGCACAGAAAGTTAGAACACGGCTTGCGGCAATGTGGTCAAGAGCAAGGCCGGTTTTGATGATGTGCGGATGAATCTTTTGGAGGTCTTTCATGTTGGTGCATTGGTTTTGGAGCATGGTGAGACATGGGTGGTCAGAGATGAAGTTTGCTATGGAGGGTGATGATGGAGGAGGAAGTGCAGAACAAAGAGTTGACATTGTGTGGTTACCAAACTGTGAAACAGAAGAAGATGATAATGATAATGACGACGAATCATCAATTTCTGTAAATAGAAATATATTTGTATTTAATTCTTGAAAAGTCATTTCCTTTAAATTATAAAAAAATTATCACTTTTTATCCTTATTTATAAAAAATCAAGACTATATATACCATATTTCCTTAAATAAAAGAAAAAAGAAACAATTTAATATTATCTTGTATAGAAGAGTTAAAAACATATCTAATCTTTGATGAAGATTTGATTTGAAACAACATTAAAAAAAGCGTCTTCATTGTTCAGTAAGAACATTGTACAACCAAATACACAAGTAACTAATTCTTTGAAAGGTGACACTCTATTCTAACAGAGTTGTGCAGGTTAAACATATGTTGTTCATGTTACTTCAACTAACTTTAACAGTGCAACACAATTTAATGCCACTATTTGTGTTGCAACTTGCAAGTAGCTTAACAAACTCTGGTTGGCTATGCTGTGTGAACAAACTCTGCCGGCACAGGGCTTTCTCCATGGTAACTTTAGGCCATTGTGTCAAATCACTTTGGTTTCTAACCACATGCTGATTATTACATGGTCCACCCACATGAACGCCTATAACTTCTCCATAATATAATCTCATACAAAAGTATGCATTTTTGTTTAATTTTCTGCTACCAGATTGACTTATTTTAAAGTAGTGTTTTTTAACGCAACTTTATGTCTGAAGCAAAGAATCCAAGATCAAATTTATGTCTGAACAAAATTTACTACACAATCTGTAATTGAATGAAGTAATAATAAATGCTGAAATTAGCAAATATTCCAAATAATCTTGACAAGTTTTTTGTATGACATGATGCAAGTAATTTGTAGTGGGAATTCAGTGACTCGGACACAAATAATTTTCACTTGAAGAAAGTTAGACTTTTGTGGTGATGGACTAACATGGGACATGGGTTGGGGTGCAACATCATGGCCACCGTTCTTTACAACAAATATGGAATCAGTTAAAGCACAAAATTATGAAAAAAAGCTGATAGTACAATCAAATCAAATGGCAGTAATAATAAGTAATAAACTTTCTCAAGTTGAAGTCACATTCAAACAACAACCAACCGTGTAACACCTTCATTGCAAACAGAAACATCACAACTGAAAGCAAAACTTAGTTAGAAGATACAGTAGGTAAAGAGTCACTAAAAATTGGGATACTGCATGGAGGAAGTTACCTGTAGATCCTCTTGATGTCAGTACTGCGGAAAAGTATATATACTCATAAACCTTTGTCACTCTTCTGTGTTAACATTTTATATTTTCGGATTTATATTCTGATAATAATAAAGGAGAAAAAGATGAGTATAAGAAGAAGAAGGATTAGAATAAGTCATACACAACAGTAAAAAAGAGGAGAATAGAAAAAGAAAAAGCCAAAATGTACACATAAGCGCCATCATTACAATCATCACTTACAAGCCCACAAACTTAGTTTATATTCCAAACAATTCTTCCTTTACTTCGTTTTCAACCTTCTTCTTCCACCTTTTTGCTTCTTCTCTTGGCTTGCACCCTCCAACACTCTCTCCCTAACCACACCCCATTTTTGCTTTCTTAAATCCTCTCCTTTGTCTCTAACAACCTCACATACTCTTCCACCACTAATATATATACTTTTAGTTGCATGATTAGCCCACAGAACAAACATCTTCCCTTTTTTCTTCTATAGACCATTCACCACCTTTCATCATATCTTCCTTTCTCTTTCATTGATTCAAAGGAACAACTACTGTAACTTGGAAACTACATTGATGAGCAGGAGCTAAAAAGAAGCTAAATAATAAAATCAAATATGGAAAGGAGTGTGCTTTACTTTGCTATATCTCTCCTAGTATGTCAATTTCTCTGTTCAGGTAATGCCTTTCTCTAGTTTGTTCTATTGTTCTTTTATCTTCTCTCTCATTTTGGCTTTGGTTTAGCTCTGATGGTACTATTCGAAAATGTAGCTCAGTTGCTTCTGGTTTAAGATGCTGTTTCTTAATTCTCACTGTCTTTGGCTCTCATTTTCATTCTGTTTTCTTATTCTTTATCTTTCGCAGATATTCTGTGCTTTTATCTTTAACTAATATTCTTTTGAACCCCTTGAACATGTTTTGAATTCTGAACCCGCAAAACGCTTTTCCTTCTCTTAAGTTTGGCATTTCAATTGCTTTATTCTCTTCTAGTTTTTCAGTTCAACAAGTATCAGTAAGGATATACATGTTCACTGATTTGGTGCAAATCACTTTTTTTTTCCTTGATTAGTCCATCCTGGCTTCTTTCTGTTGGAATATAGTTTACTGATTGAGTTTCCAACATTTTTATGGATAATAATTTTCCTGTATCAAAATATTGTCTCTTGTATTATTCCATTAAATACTTGTTTCAGAAATTATAGAGCCACGCACACCATAGAAAAATTTAAACAAGTCCTTTTCTTGCTCATTTTTTCTGGGGTTTCACATAGGACAGTTGCATCCAACCTTTTTACCATTACACCGTTTCTTGGAAAAATACAAAGGGCCCAACTGCTTTGACTTCTACGTGCCTCTCTGTATAAAGGATACCCTACCTGTCCTTAACTGCCCATCTAGATGCCCTATTCCAAGTTATTGTCTTTTGAAATAATAGAGAGATTTAAGGGCCTAAATATAACCACTAGTTTGTTTGAATCAAAATTTCCACAACTTTTCCAATGAATAGGATAACAGATTTTGTTTTCCATACAGGGTAAATAAATGCAATAGTTTTATAGGCAAAATTTGAATCCAGCTGTACTTTTTTTGACCTCTCTAATACAGAAAAGGCTTAAACTGATTTGAAATCTATATTTGATTTTTCTCTTGCTTTAGATAAAGTAGTACAGAACAAAAGTAACTCCATTGTCATTTCAAACACAGGTTCAAGTAGGACAGTGAAGGAAGTACCTGGACATGTGAATGTACTAGGACAGGAGCAAGGGAAACAAGAAATAACTGCCTCATTTTCTACAGTCCAAAGGGATATTACCACTCCCATTCCAACCATTCCCAACTTAATTCCCACCACTCCCACCATTTCAACACCCCCATTCCTCAATCCCAATTCCAATCCAGACACTGTCTCTCCAGCCTCCACACTCCCTTTTACCACTCCCACCACTGTGAATTCCCCATTGTCTTCAGGTGCAAGCTGGTGTATTGCTAGCCCAACTGCCTCACAGACTACCTTGCAAGTTGCATTGGACTACGCCTGTGGCTATGGTGGTGCTGATTGCTCAGCAATTCAACCTGGTGGAAGCTGCTACAACCCAAATTCCATCAGAGACCATGCTTCTTATGCCTTCAATAAGTACTATCAAAAGAATCCTGTCCCAAATAGCTGCAATTTTGGGGGAACTGCTGTCATCATTAGCACTAACCCAAGTAAGGCTTTTGCTACTATGACTCTTGTTGTAGGCCAAATTTTATGTAACGCCTAGCACTTATAAAGTGTCACTTTATTATATTATACCATGTCATGTCACATTAGTATTTGTATGAAAACAATACATATTAATTATATAATAAAATTAAGTTAAAAAGAAGAAAGAAAAAACTGCTGTAATTGAACTTCAACATTGGGTGAACTTTATTAGTAAATGATAGTATTGTAAAAGAAAAGGAGACCAGAAAATTAGTAGTAGAAGTGTTTGCTAAATTGATTCACAGACACGTAGGATTGTAGGGTCACTTGGGTGGGTAATCAGACACATCCCTGTTCATGATTTTTGGGTTCCATTTTGAACCGCCTAGAAAAAGAAAAATCTTTTTTATTGCATATTTGAATAGATTGTAGACTGTGACTTGGGGTTGGGGATGTATGAGCTAAAACCATTTGAGTAATGCAAAAGTCAAACTTTTTTTCAACTTTTTGGAAGCAGCACCTTCAAAGCCTCCTTTATGTATTGTCACAAATATCTAAGTTGTGCTGTTTGTCACAATTTTCTCATTAAATGTGCATATACAACTGGTAGAATACTAATAATTGTGAATTCAAAATGAAGTCACATAGGAAAAATGATTATTCTAAATCATATTTAACCAATTATAATAATCACCCACCTCTCACGTGTCCGACTTACAGCACCTTCATCTAGTACTGCACAATCATGTACATTTTTGTTTTGTTTGCAGCGCACAACGCGCTATAAACCTCAGTATTATTCAGTTGTTGAGAGCATTTGATGAATGCATTTACTTGTTTTGCAGGTACTGGAACATGTCAATATCCATTCACTAGGTGACCCTTCCTTATCCCTATATAATTGTTTTTTATAGTCTGCAGAGATGGTTTCATTTTGGTATTATATTGCAACAATTGGAAATGAAAATACTATCATATAGCTACTAACTTGGTGTCTAAAACTGCAGCACTAGTACATCAGTGTTGAACACCACAAACTCAAACGGTGCAAACGTTTTTGGTTCAGTGCCAGTGCCCACAAACCCCTCTCCCTCTGCTGCACCACCTGACACATTAAATAGCTTTACAGATATTTGTGTCCTTCTGTGGATAATTTCATCTTTGGAAAGAAATTATCTCTAAAATGGCTGAGAGTTGGATGTACTGCTGCTCTGAGCAAACAAATTTTGCCCTTTACAGACTTTTTGGGAGGCACAAAAAGCAAGTGGTAGCCGCATGACCATCAACAGCACATAAATGGTAGAAAAACATGGTACAGATAAAAGGCAATTTAAGATGATGAACAGTTGTAGAGATAAACATTACTGTACATACTTTTTATTTAATTTTCTGTGTTGTTCAAATTTCTCTGTTGAATTGTTAGAATTTAAAAAAAAAAAATAACAGATCTTTGTAGTTGCCTTATCTGTTTAATCATATAGATCAGGATCAGTTTTGCTGTCTAAAACTCAGAAGTCTAACATAAACAGTGACATAATCAAAGACAAACATCTTCTTTTGGTATGTTTTACTTTACACATAAATTAGAAACTTGAAAAGCAAAGAATAATGTAGATAGAACAATTTCGATTACTAAAATAGCATTGTTTCTACACAACTGTACACTATAGTTGTACACAGATTGATTTAAATCTAACTTCATAGTGTGATTAAGATGAATGTTACCATTACAAAACAGTATGCATAGTGGAGGATGTGTGAAACTTTTGGTTCTGACCATTGGAATTTGTTCACATGCCATGTACTGATATCCAACAAGGCATCGGTCCCCTACTCATTACTTTGTGGCATACAACTTTTGTAGCCATAACAATAATTGAAATTGATTTGGTGGACGATGAGTTTGGTAAATTTCACATATTGAACTGCAGGCAGAGAAGGAAGAGGATAAACAGTGTCATGCCATATTCCAACCACTACAGTGGTTAACTTTTTCAGTCACTACACAAAACAACCAACAACCCTCTTTCTTTACCTTCACCAGTAATGACCTTCACCACCTTTCTACAAACACATGTCAGTGACCATCTATTCATTTACAGAGAAAAAGAAATAAAATCAATTTATGTTTTAGTATAAATAAATATAAGAAGCTAAGTTAAATATATTTATTATCACTGTTGTAAATTTAAGAATAGTTAGCATGAATAACTAAATTTAAATAACAATTGGTTAGAAATGGATAGAACTTCATAATTATTATTGTGCTTTTCTTTTATATTTTGAAATTAAATTTTACATTCACAACTATCTTTCACTACCTTTGATGATCAAAGGGTTATTGAATTTGAAGAATAATTTGTAGGTAAAAACAAATGTTATTTATAAGATATATGGAGCTAAGTGATTCAATAACCATATGATTGTGATTCAATAACAATAAAATAACCATATGATTGTGATTCAATAACAATAAGATAGTAGATAGTAAATATTATTTAGATAAACTCTTATGCGATAATAGTAAAAAGATAAATTTAAGTACAACTCATTTTCATAAATTCCGTTTGTAAAATAATAATTATATAAAAGGATTATTCAATTTCAACAATTATTCACGGGATAAAAATAACTACATATTTTAATCTACTCGAGATACGAGTACTTCATCTTAACATAATTGGTTTATAAAAACAATTATATATTTTAATCTATTCAAAATACGAGTACTTCATCTTGACATAACTGGTTTATAGAGTGAGTATTGTGTCATATATCATAAATTGATTTTATCTCTAATTATTGTTGCATTTCCAATATAATTCTATGACACTGAGGTATATATATCTTGATTGTGGGGCTAAATATTTATAAGTAATTTAATAACAATATGATAGTAGGTGAGAAATTTTATACTATATTAAAAAGTGAGTTTAAGTCTAACTCATTTTCACAAATTAAGACAAAATTGTTTCACCTATATACTGTAAATTATTATTACTTATTATCGATACGTGATTTTCAACTAATAATATCGAATTACAAATTTAATCTTCGGCTAATTATGTTAATTTTTTTAATAAAACTTGTGTTAAACCTAACATTATCACATGAAATTTATTAAAAAAAAAGAAAATAAAATCATGAAAATTAAACTGAACTCATAGAAAAAAATAAATAAAGCAAATCAACGTACCACCAAATTAGTAACACTTAATGCAAAATATATTTATATTATTTATTATAAAGAAAAAAATATCCAAGTTTTCCAAATACAAACAGTTAAAATTATGAGTTGAAGTTTTTCAATTTTTAATTACTGTATACAATTTGATATATGGAAGATTGTGTTTAAAACTATTATTACCTTAGTAAAAAATTTATAGGTGGGTCTAAATTAATATGACTTATCAATTTTTTTTAAATGCAAAATTATTAATTGAAGTTTTCCAACCACGCAATGTTGATATTTGACTTTTCAAATATAAATAATTCATGTAATCCATATTTGTAAGACTATTAATCTCAAAGGATCTAAAAAGTTTTGGCTTAGAAAGAAAAAATCTGCAAGTGACTGTACTAGTTATAGGTATGGTTAATAGTGTTCTATGACAAATACATGCATTTAAAGAAAACTTAGTATTTTTTCATTTAAAGATAACTTAGTTTTTTTAATATGTAACAAATTTATTATTATACAATAAATCAACAACATTGCAGTAACTTAAAAATTGTTGTTGTAAAAAATCACTGTACCAAAACTCTTAAAATTTAGATGGGTAGGTAGAATGGCTCTAAGTTTTTTGGAAAGGGATATTAAACACTGGTAAGGAATTTCCTTCTTATAATAGTTTTTTACAAAAAGATACATTATTATATTTCAATTTTATCAAAAAAATTGTCACTATCAAAGTTTACAACTGTATCATAAAATTTTTTGTGAATTTTGTAAGATACTTTAATTGAAATAGAATCTTAACTCTTTGACCACGACTACAACATTGATTCGGTGGTGGGAACAACATCGCTGTTTTCGTATTCAAGGTCTTGAACAAAAGTTTGTTTTGTTAGGTTAGTTGGTAGTTTCCCCAATACAAAAAAAGTAGCTTACCAAAACTAAATTCTTAATTCTTGTATTTGATAAACACTTCTCATGTAGTCAAAATCCAAGTTTTATTTAATTTTCTACATTTAATTTATGCATGATGGTTTAAGTTAATCAATGTGACTGCATGCCATAAAAAAAAAACCAAGTGGATTACAAAGAAATGTTAAATAATTAATTTTGACTATTTTGGATGTAAAAAAAAATGTTTTGCAATATATATCACCTAGTAATAAAGTGCTACCTCATCACCTAATCAATATTATTCTTAAAGTAGTTAATAAATTAAACCTCCATCAACAAGAAAATTGAAGACTATTCACATAACTTGCACAGTGGAAATTAATGCATCAGTATTGAACCCCTACCCAGGTAAGTACCTAAACTCTTTGTATTCCTTCAATCAATAGAATACCTACCTGTCAACCATGTACATATATTTGTATTTTCTAATGATAACGATTAACAATGAAAAAAAAAATAGGAAATTGTAACCCTACATTAATTTTATATATATATATATATATATATATATATATATATATATATATATATATATATATATAAAAAACAAATCATTATTTGTACAACAAACATACAACAACCACTTAAAGAATAAAAATTGAATAATATATATTCATGTGCAAATTATTTACTCTGTATTCTCACATAGAATAGACATGACTTAGTGATTTTCAAACCTATAATCTGTTTAACACTAGTTCTGACTGTTTAATATTTTGTTTGATTTACTGGTAATAATATTTTGTTAAAAAGTACCTTTCTTAAAAAATAAAAAAATTGATAGTCTAAATGTCATCTTCTCTCCAAAGCAATCACATCTTTAAAGTAATAAATTTATTTAAATAAATGTTGAAGGATTGAGTACTAATCACTCTAATGGTTTAACAACCAATTTAAATTTAAACAAGTTTTAAATGTTTAACAGGTTGGTATGTTTATTATTTTGTTAGGTGTACTTGTGTTGTACTTGCAATATGCTTTTTAAGTTTTGTAAGGCTATTTACTTTTAAACCATGCTATCATATATCACAATCATAAATGTCATATATAACCAAAACAAAAACATAAAGCACCAAAACAAAGAAAAGAGTGTACAAGATGAAATCCAAAAGATTAGTCAATGGCATTTTGTTGTCCACTTGTGTTCTTTAACAATCCCTTCATTCCCTGCCAGCATCATGTACTTATCCCTCCTTGTGAGTGTGGTACACTCAAATCCCAAAGCATCACCTAACTGTTTCTGTATGTAGTTTGCCACTTCACAGCTTGATCTTCCTCCAGCACATGTAAGTTCTTTGGGAACTTTTCCAAGAACCTCAATGTAACAGCTTGGCCTTGGATTCATGAAAAAGAAAATAGGGTCCAAGCATTTCAACCCGCTTGCAGTGGTCCCATAGAACATGCTCACATGAGTATTGATAGCCACAGGCACAATCTCATCTGCCAATTCTGCAAACAGTGAGCTGAACCTCAGCAAATATGGTTCCCTACAAGTTGTTCCTTCAGGACACACCACCAAATCCCCTTCTCTCAGAAGCCTATGCATTGTTTCACCATCTGTTTTTCTGTCCCTTGTTAGTCTCACTGTCCTTATAGGAGCTATCAACTCAGACATCTTACTCAAGCTATATGTGACTGCAGTCAAAGGCTTTGCCAAACATGTGCTTAGGAAAACAGGATCAAGAAGAGTCCTGTGTGTGCAAACATAGAGGACCCCTTGGTTTTGCCCTGACTTTTCTGGGAGATTGCCTTTGATTTGGAGATTTAAGCCACTCCAAACCCCTAATGACAATGCTAATCCATAAGGAAGTAGAATGCCTATAAGCATTCTATAAATGGCCAAAAGAATTCCAAATGGAAACCACATGAACATAAAGAGAGCTGCTGAGGGAGTAGGCAGGAATGCTAGTCTTCCATCATGAAATATTAGGGGCTTTGGATATTTGTCCCTTGGCATCACTGAGCTTGAGTTGTTCTTGCTCTCTTCATTGCTCACCACATATGCTTCCTGCATTGTCATGTAGCTGAAATTAGACACTATATATGCATCAAGAGACTTGATAAAAACATGTCTAGTAAATCATAATCTGTATCAAGATTATAAAAACAGTTTGTGACTGTGGTTTTGGTCAGGATGCAAGGAATCTTTTTATCACAATCCTAGGTGTATTTATGGTGACAAATAGTGATGGTGACTGCAATTCAAAACCTTGACATCAATGAAAAAGGGTCATAATTTTTTGTGCTAACGAAACTAGTCAAGAATGAAAATGACACTTCTGAACAATAGTACAAATTACAGCTTTGATTAACCTCTTTTTTTTAATTTAAATTGTCTTCTTGTTTATTATGGCTTGTAACAAGAGGAAGACTTAAACAGTAACTGGGGTAGGTAAACAGTGGAGCTATAACCTAAGACATACCTTGCAAAGGGAGAGGAAAAGATGATCATGAACAGTAGAGCTTCCAACACCAATATCAGGTTTTGTGTCTCCAAAATAATCCTTCAGGGCTCTGTGCTTCACAAGTAAACCAGAACCAGAAAGCAAACCAGTGAAGTAGCAACCAACAGTGTGCAACTCTGTGCCTACAACAGCACCAACGCTCAAATACTCCTTAAGAAACCCTTCCACCATGACTCTAGGCACACTTGTGAAGACAACCTTAGACCCTGCCGAGGCCAGAACCTCGTAAGAGTGAAGGTTGAGATTCTCCAAATAAAACTTGGGTAAAACCGCCCTTGATATACTTTCCACGACGTTTGTTCTTAGCCCACAAAAGGTGATGAAAGTCATGATCCTAAGCCTTTGTTCATGGCTTAAAATCCACAACACAGGACAAGACAAAAGCAAGAGGAGTGCTCTCAAAATGCTGCCACCTTCAAAGGCAACAAGCATGAAATAAGGAAAGAAAGAGTGGGACCTCAAAAGGACTCTATGAAAGTCACAAGCCACAAGTGTTTGTGACTCTCTACCCTCAAAATCATATTTTGCAACACTAGGGAAAGAAGAAGGCTGAGGGGGTGGTTTGGATGACAAATACCCGAAATGGAACCCATAACTCTTCATTTTTCTTGCAGCTCTATAGTAAGAGTTTGCAAGCAGCTGGTACAAGACCCAGTCTGCAAGCCTCAGGAGCACCATTGGAAACTCCATGCTCTTTTCTCAAACTGTTTGATGAAGATGTGTTTGACAAAGAGAACAATAAATGGAATAAGAAGAAGAATAATAAGAGTGAGAGTGTGTGTTTGTGGTGAAGAGGAAGGTGAGCAAGGAATATTTATAGAGTCATTAAAAGCGTGTAAGAGAAAGTTTTGAATGCAGCAATTGGTTAACCACACTGCTGGCATTAACTTCACCTTCCCTTTTTTTTTTTTTTTTTTTTTTTTTTTTTTTATCATTATTTTTTATCATT
>Ga0209700_103658_pt1 | contig 29066 bp, 18 predicted proteins | sample SiratroredBW_FD_187528 | JGI IMG/M metagenome (GOLD analysis project Ga0209700, IMG submission 187528) | Root nodule microbial communities of legume samples collected from California, USA - Siratro red BW (SPAdes) (version 2) | ecosystem: Host-associated > Plants > Roots > Nodule | place: USA...
TGGTTTTTATATTTGTTAATTGTTTGAACCTCTGTAGATTGCATTATAAGTTTCTTTAAAGAATTTGTATTCTCACATCGAAAAGAAAATTTTGAAAAGAATTAAAAAGGGTTCAATTCACCCCCCCCCTCTTGAACTTGGGCCAAATACTTACTTTAACAATAAGGTTATGCTTCAAGTCAGGTAGAAACCTAACTTCACCAAGCAATCTCTCATTTCCATCATGTAGACAACTTAATGGTTTCAACTCAAGTAATTTTGCAAGACTTGTTATCACCAAGGAGAACTAAAAATCCTTTAAGTTTTGTAAACTCTTAGAACCATAGATGGTTATATGTAATATGGAATGAACATATATAGTTCATTATCCAATCACAATCACCAATATTGCTTGACACTGTGAAGACCTGTAAGGCTGTAATGATTTGTAATTGTCTTTAACCAGAGCTACTTCACTAGATGTATATGGTCTATCAGAACTAGACTATTTACCAAATCTAGAGAGTCTGCCAAGGTTGTTAGCCTTCTCTCTCTAGATAGAACATTCTAGTGTGACTTTCCTTCTTGCAATGAAAACATCTAATAACTGATACACCTCATTATTATACATCCTCGATTTTGACCTCGTTTTACTTTCTTTGTTATAACTGGTAGACACTCTTCTCCTCAGTACAAGGTTGTCTTTAACACTAGACACCTTAATATCTAACTTCTCATTCAACTCCTTCAAGCTAACATTTACCTAAACCTCCCCAAGAGAAATTGTCTCTCCTCTATACAATAAGGTTTTCTTGAAATGATCACACGTCTTAGGCAATGAATAGAACAACAACAATCTCTTATCCTTATCATCAATTTGAATGTCTACATTTTCCACATCAAGAATTAGCTTATTAAATTTATCCAGTTATTTGTTAATTTACTTTTAACCACTCATCTTGTATAAGTACAACACTTTCTTAAGATATAAAAGGTTAAGTACAGATTTCATCATGTACAAGTTCTCAAGCTTCATCCATAATCTTCTCATTTGAGACTTGTCTTAACACTTTGTGACCGAGACTAAGAGTAATCACGTTGTGAGCCTTATTCTATAGTTATTTCTTATCCTTCTCATTACCATTGCTACATTTAACTTGGATTCACTTTCCAAAGTTTTGAGGAGGCCTTAAGACTTCAACCACCACAATCCAATTATTCAAACTTTAATTTTTTCAACCTCATACTTTCCGAAATTTTTTATGATTGAATCTACGTCCATTGCACCAATTTGTTGTGGAATAACATTAGCAAAGTCATCCACTACAAGAAAAAAGTTGTTTAGAGACCAATTTTTAGCTACCAAATGAAATTGTTACTAATTGTGACTAAAATAGTCACCAAATTATATTTTGGTTGCTAAATAACTACAAAATAAAAGTAATAATTAAATTTAGTGACCAATTAAATCAAATAATTGGTATCTAACATTAGCTACCAAGGTTTTAGTGACCTATACCATTTGATTCTAAATTAGTCTCTAACTTAATTAGATACCAATTTAGAATCTAATGATATATGCCACTAAAATCTTAGTATCTAATGTTAGATACCAATTATTTGACATAATTGGTCACTAAATTCAATCATTACTTCTATTTTTTAGTTATTTAGCAACCAAAATTTAATATGGTGATTATTTTGTTCACAATTAACAACTATTTCATTTGGTAGCTAAATATTGGTCTCTAAATAGCTTTTTTCTTGTAATAACCATAGAAACGTCACTCAAACAATAATATGATAACATAGAGAATCCAAAAATGTAAAGGTAAAAGGTAAACTAAGAAAAAATAAGAAAGAATCACATATAGAATTAACATGGTTCAATTGAAATATTAACAAACTTCAATCTACATCCATGACAAAATTAACTATGAACAGAAATTACAAAAGTTTCTTTCTCGGTAAACTCTAGTTCAACTCTCAATTTTCTATTAAAGTTGAACGACAACTCTTAATTAATAATAAAATTTTCCATATGGATTCCTATTATAAAACATAATTACCTTAATTAACTTTCATTCCTATTATAGAACATAATTACCTTAACTAACTTTCATGAAATATGTCAAAACCAATGAAGAAAATAGTGAACAATACTTCCTTTACTAAACTAAACATCACTTATATAGCTTCTCTAAACAAAACTAGTCTAAACTAGTCTTGGTAGAAGCTAAATATTATACCGAAACTATCAATCACATATATTAGAAGTAATATATCCTTTTATGAATGGTATGATAAAATTAAACAATAATAAAATTTTCGTAAACTAATCTTAGCATTAATTAATTAGCTTATAAATGACCTATCAAATAATAAAAATTCTGGTCAGTATTAGATTATATACATAACAAAGGTGCATGTTACCACTAGATGATCCATAAAATAAACTATGATTTGTGCGCCAATATGACCATGATTCGTATTTTAAAGAGATAACCTAATTCTTAATTTATTGGCGGCGTAGAGATAACCATTATCTTGTTAACAAGTATTTGACTTATATCATGACTGAATTATATTCCAATATGCTTGCACACTTGAAAAACCCTAGACCTGTTCATATTAGGCTGTACCACTGGTGTGGTTCAAAATGCCTAGGTGCAAACCAAGTCTTAAATAGAAGCCAGGTAGGACTTAATTGTCTGGATTTTGTACCCTAGATCTGAGCCAAACACCAAAATCCTGAATTCGTGCCACAATGCATGATAATTCCAAAACTCAACACATGATCCAACGCCAAACCACCTTGAACTCCAAGAATAGACAAAAGTTGAGTTGTCGCTATTTGTGGTTATTGTTGGAGGTGACATGTCTATGGTTTTGGATTGTGTTTGGTTGAATAAAGAAAAATGATAATTTAAGTAAAATATATCCAAGCAAAATAGCCTTTGAAAGAAGTCAAGAGCCAATTAATTTGCACCCTTGATCTTAACAGTTTTTCCATCTCAGCAACAATTTGCACCTTACACGTCTTATTTATATGGTCCAGCACTATCTGACAGATATCATAATTAATGCATATCTGAATATTATAAGGTGAATGAACCAAAATGGAGGAGATGGTTGATCATACATATATGGAATGAAAGAACCAATCATAAACCATTATTTATATTAGAAAAGGATTCTACAAGCATGTTGCTAATGTTTGATGTTCTATATCTGATTGAGCCTGTATTTAATTTAGTTTATTTTAAAATACAATTAGTTGGTTCATTTATATTTTTAAAAATATTTATTTTAAAATTTAATTATCGTCAAAGAAAATTTAGTAAATTATAATGTACAACATATTACCTCCTTGCCTAAGGACATTATTTATACATACTTTTTCTTAGATTATTGAGAAAATATTTGTTTGAATGTGAAGATAGTCTTGGTTAAACAGTCAAAATCTTTTATGTTGAGTTAGTAGTTCGTTAAATAATAAAGAACAAACTTGACATTAGCATTGGATCTTTAAACTCTTAGTTTTTAGTATAAGTTATATAGAATTATAAATGGTAATTTATTTTCCGGGAGAGTAGGTTAAGTTATAACTTTGATAATATTGATGTACATTTAAAATATTCGTCGTTAGAATACTTAACACACAAGTGTTTGTTAACAAATCATTGCGAAAATTGTTAACTTCCAATTGTTTTTTTTAAAATAGATAGTTTGACTATATATAATTTTGATGTTCTTATAATAGAATTAAAGTGAAAATTGTCAAAATATACGTTTTCTACAAAAGTAAGTAGGTACATGTCAATAAATGCTTATATATAATGTTAATAAATAAAAAAAATCATTAGATAACTTTTTAAAAAACTCAAAACAAACCGCAATAAATAAATAAATAAATAAATAAATATATATATATATATATATATATATATATATATATATATATATATATATATATATATATATATATATCACTGTCGTAAGAGTTTCTTAGAACAAATATTTGGTCTAATATGCTAAATCACTTGATCAATCAATTGAGTGCAAGGAGCTTAATTAAGCAATGAAGAAACAAATTTGTTTTACTAACTTTAATTTTGTCATATTGATTTTAATTCAGTATTTATTGAGGTTTTAATTTTATATGTTTTAGATTGAAAATCTTATAATTTGAGGATTACCGTTTTGTTTTGTTTTATTAAAATTAAAAACAATAAGATTTTAATTATTATATATTTAATATATGTAATGAGAAATAATAAGGAAGAATTATTTTTTTTTTTTGTTTTTAAAATGGTATCAGAGCTCTTGATCCTTAGAAGCTTTTGATTGTGTAAAATTGAGTTGCAACCTTCATTGTTGCTAACTCAACATCTGGTTGTGTTCATCATTATATATTATATTAAGTTACTATTTTCTTTTAGATTTAATGTCTCAAATACAACCTTTATCAATCATTAGATTTTAGACTTTGGAGCTACTCATCATTCCTTGAATTCTTTTCCACATATTTTCCATGTCCTAATAATAAAAAATTCTTCACAATTGATGGAAACATGATAAATACAACTAGCCAAGAAGATATCCAAGTAAACTCACTCCTAGAAAACGTCCTACATGTTTCTACGTTGTCCACAAACCTAATATCCATTAAAAAAACTTACTAAAGATCTATCTTGTAATGTGTTTTTTCATAGCAATTCTTGTATATAAGAGAGGATGATTGGACATGCTAGAGAGTGGAATTAACTTTATTGCATTTTTTTAACTCAGCCACTCCTTAATAAGTATTACTTGAAACACACTCACTCCTAGCTAATACAAAGTATTGTTTGGACAACAGGCATTCCTGACTAAGACATTATGTATTTTTTAGAACACCACTACTCCTGGCTAAACATACTAGGTTTGTATAAATATGCAATCAAACAAATCATAAAGATTTTCTCACTAAAGAGTGTTAGCGTCCTATGGCATATACAACTATATGAACTCTCTTTTAGTTAGTTATACAAACACAACAATGTTCTCTACAAAGCTTGTAAGAGTGTAGAAAGATTTTAGCAGTGTTTTGAAACTTAGGAATTGTTTTCTCCTTTGTCTTCTTCTTTGAAGGATAACTTTTATATAGGGCTTAGAAGAAAGAGTTATGGTAAATCCTTTCTTAAGAGCTTCAGATAACTTTATAATCTAGCGTTTTGATGATGAGCTTGGATGTAGAAATGCATTAAATGTGCTCTATATAACATTAAATTTCAATCTCATCTTCAAACAACATCCTGATAATTAGTAATACTTATTAACAATGGGTCAAAGAGCTTTTTTACTCAAAATGAAGTAAAAGCAAAAGATCATACAATGTGTAGATGGTGCAATGCTTCTTTTACTTACATCCAACAGTTTGTTGGATATGTATCTAATAATCTTGCTTATGTGCTCAATGCTTCTTCATAGACTTTGTCTAATCTTAATGTTGTTGCATTTCATGCCTTTTATAGACTTCATCTAGTCTTAATGTGCTTGCATAAATATGTTTTGTAGATTCTCTAGTCTTCATGCACTTGAGTCTAGAATTTTTTTTATAAATTTCATATGCTTTTTATGCGTATGCGTCTAGCGCTTCTTTGTTGGCACCTACTCTTTTACACTTGCATTTGATCTTCCAGTCTTATGTAATTTGTATATGCTAAAATGTTATGTAATTTATATATGCTAAAATGTGGTATTATTTGTTATCATAAAAATCAAGAGTGTCTTTGGCAAGAATCCCAAATTTAGACTTGCGTCTAATCATATGAAATTTTGTTTATGTCTTAATAAGATCCCCTCAAAACATACTCAGAGGCATAAGATGGGGGAAACTTATCCTATTGTTTCCCTTCGAGAGTACTCAATCTTACTTGACCTATATCATCTTATTTGGAAACCTTTTTGTTTTCACCCTTATTGAGCTTAAATAGTAATGTAGGAGAGTTCAACCATAACCACTAAAGGAGCCTCCACAACAACTACATTGTTTGAAGGAGGAGGAGTGACTAAAATCTCAATGAATTTTCCTTCCAAAGAAAAAAATGTATGATCCTTACAGAAAGACTATTTATTAACGCGAGAATCTTTCTATTATCAAGGTGAATACCACACAGACAAAACTAAAAAATGAAAAAGACAAGAACATGATGTAAAGAAACTTACCTCAATTGAAAAAAAAAAGAGAATGATAATAAAAAAACATAAAGAAAAACTTATAAGAAAGCTCCAATATAAGATTTGAAATGAGAATGCATAAGTGGAGATATAATACCTTTAAGTAACACATTAAATGTATTTGATATAAAAGATGCATCATGTATAAGAAGATAGAGCATTTGTTATGCAAGTGTGGTAATGTTACTATTAATTCAAAATGAGTTCATTTTGTTCTTAATTACTTTAAAATACAATGATTAAAAACATTTTTTTAATAATTATTGTTATCATTAATTATACACTTAACAAAATAAAGTTCTTATGTTTAAAACATATTTGGATCACAAAATTATTACAACCACATATAATAAAAATGTGATTATAAAATGTCAGAACATTTATAATTATTGCAAAAACTCAACTCTATACAAAAATACGCTCATTCTCATAATAAGAATAACTAATAGTCTTTATGTTCAAATAATTATTTAATCCACTTCTAAGTTTAGAAATACCTATCCATTTTAAACTTCTTGAAATAGGAATTCTGATTATTACATATATCAAACCAAACTTATAATAAAACTATCTCAATCACTTAATATTAAATAAAGCACAACAACTTAAAAAACTAAAAAGATTTTCACTCTCACATTATTGTTATTACTATTATTTTATTATTGTGTGATATTCCTAATTTAAGTTTGGAAAAATCTTCCAGGAATAAACTTCCATCAATGATTCAACCTTATCATTAAGAATCCACAGCTCCAAATGTTTCTCTTTCAACAATTAGCCGTCAAACTCTTCATATCCCTAAGTGAACGTAATTTCTACGGTGAAAAGAAATCTTATGATTACTTCCAACAAGAAAGAATCTTAACTTAAGTGTCCATTATAACAATTTGACGTTTTTAAAACGAATGGATAAATCACACGGATATACCAAGAGAATATATCATTTCCAAAATTGAATAAATAATTGAAACACACAAAAGGAAATAGCATCTATTTTATTAATAAAAAAGGAACCCCTCTTCATTAGTTACCTTTTTCCTTTATGCTCACGTTTCTTTAGTTTTCTTGTCTTAATCCACTACGTTCCCTACTTTCTTAGGTTCTTTTGACTTTTCCTTCCTCAAGTTTTGCCACCCCTATATATATATACCCCACTCAATAAAAGTAGTTTGCTCATGTAACATGTTTTCATCAATTTCTCTTTTTATTTCTCATGTACTCGTCTATCCACACTCACAAATGATAGAAGAAACCATAGCAACACTTACTTTTAACATGTATTTTCAAATGAATATTTTATTAATAAGAAAAATAAAAGGATTTATTGAATTGAATGTGAAAGTGTTACAAAATTAAAATTGTCAATAAATTGTAATGAGTACTACAATGTTTAATTATACATTTTAATTTTGATATGTAATTACTTTACTAATTTTATCCCTTAAACTTTTTTCCTATATGGTTTATTATTCTTTTTTAATTTTCACATATTGTATTTGTGTAAAAAAGTGTTGATGTGTCTTTATAACATAACCATCATTTTACGTCTAACGTTTGCAGAATAATATATTTTTGCTATTAATATGATAATAAAATATGAAAAAGTTTAAAAAGATGAGAAAACACTTTAAGTGATGAAATTTATAAAAATTTAAAAAAATTTACAGTAAAATATGAAAAAATAATAATTAAATTCATGAAATAAATGATAGTTAAGTTTCGAAATGTAAAACTAAACTTAATAAAATGTAGAGAATTTACTAATAGTGTTTTTTAATTACGATAATAACCGACCCATTTAACAATAAAAAACTAGAGATATATAGAAAAGAAGAAATATGAAAAAGTGAAAATATGTAATAAATGATGTGATAAAGGAAAGAGAAATATAAAAAAGAAACACATAAAATCAATTGAAAAAAAAAATAATAAGTACGTGCTTAATATTTTAGAATTTGATTAGTTGAAAAGAAGATGTTTGATGTTAACAAAAATTATTTTACAATAAATGATATGTAACGTGGCGATTAGAGAATTCATAACTAAAGTCTTACGAATTGTTAAAGGCTTTATAGATAGTCATCGAAATTGAAAAACATAACATCTACTAAACCTAATAACTGCCGACCAAAAAAAAAAAAACCTAAACCTAATAACATATGAATGTAACACGTGCCTCACGTGATGATAATTTCGCCGACTCGTCGCAAAAAGGATGATTCGCTGGGATGGCGTAGAAGTTTCCCTAAAGTTCTCACAACAAATTATATTTTTAGTTTCAATCAAATCAAAGTTGGAGTGAAAATCTTTCCCATAAACATGAAATTTGATTACTTAAAAAATATATTTATTTTAAAGAAAAAATAGGAAGTTATACATAATAAATAGTAAATCATGTAACTATTTCAATATTAATCGTAAGGATAAAAAAATATTTGATTTTTGACAGCAAATATAAGAAAATTAGCCATGAATTCTGAGTCTTTTCTTACAAAACATGGTAACTTAATTAACAATTATGAAGTAGGTTTGAGAACAGTTTTATGGAGCAGTTACACTTTTACATTCACACATGGTGTCACTGTCATGGGTGCCATGGAGGACCTTCTACATTAAAATCTTAAAAAAATAAAAAAACTTTCAGGAAATTAAAATTTGTTTATTAAATTGTTTAGTTCCAATTATTATTTTTAATTCTGAATTAGGTTAAATAACCATTTTGCCCGTAATATTTCTTAATTGTCTCAAATTAATTTTTTTAAAAAATAAAATTCTTCGGAGAAATTTATAGTAATTTATTATTATGCGTATCACTTACTATTTTTATTTATTGGTGATGTATTATTTGTTGTTTATATCATATTTATGTCAGGTGCCATTTATTGTAATTAAAAATAAAAAATAAAAAATTGAACCTTTACTTCATGAAAAAATCGCTTCTATTTCTTATATATTTTTTTTAGAAATTTCTAGTTTGTGGTTCAGATAAATCTATATAAAGTAACTTGAAATGTGAAAGTTTCTTTAGGGACCAAAATATTAGTCTCAATCATACCTTAAATCCATGCCTACCATGTGCCATTAACTCAAGTGGTCCGAAATAAATAGAAAATAATATTGTAAAAATATGTCAATTATTGGTGAGACAAAGACGTAAATAGACACTGAAACACGGAGCAATATAACAGCCACGAGTCCCCGCTTTCCATTCCTAAGATTTAAGCACAATTTTCTATACCTGTGTAGTAACAACTACTCCTTCAATTATTGAAGTTAATTTTGCAAGCATGGTTTGCCAAGTCTAAAGTGATAACAAATTATTCTTGTAAGATCTTTAGCTTAATTATCAAACAAATTAACAGATTTATCATGTGAAAATTTCTCTTCAAGTTTGACATTTTTTTATGTTTGGAAAGTTAAAAGATAATCATACATGCGAACCACAGCAACAATAATAACCTTATCTATGGAGGGTCCACTAGTTTTACTTTGTCAATCTTGCATAATACATGTCATAGTTTAAACGGAACTGAGCAATAGTTTGAATTGCTTTTTTCCATTTAAAGGGTGGGTGGAAAACTTGGTTCCAATCCAAAACATCTTTTCATAAGGGTGTCAACACCAGATATTGAGCAGTTTCTGTGCCTCAACTATTTGGTGTGTTGTTCCAATGAGTGAGGAATCTAGTCCGCTTAAAGAAAGCACATCAATGAATGAGACCATGGTGGAAGAGGTTGAAGAAAGAGATCCAGAAAGCAATCCACTGAATGAGCCACTGCTCAAGAGGAACAGGACATTGTCTTCCAATCCACTTGCTCTTGTTGGAGCAAAAGTGTCCTACATAGAAAGCTTGGACTATGAGTAAGAAACCAGAATATTAGAGACACCATGATGCTCAATTATCATGTATAAATGTCACTTTGTGAATTCCCACCAAAAAGGTAACTCATTTTGAAGAGGGTGTCTCTATGCAGGATCAATGAGAATGACCTGTTCAAACAAGATTGGAGGAGCAGATCAAGAACTCAAGTGTTGCAGTACATATTCTGGAAATGGACTCTTGCATTCCTTGTTGGACTTCTCACTGGTATCATAGCCACTTTGATCAATCTTGCTATTGAGAACATTTCAGGGTACAAGCTTCTTGCTGTTGTCGACTTTATCCAAAAGGAAAGGTCAGATCAATCATGCCTCACCTTCTATTCTCTCTAGTAATAAAAAAATTTCTTTCTTTTTCCTTGAAGAGAAAAAAAGTTTGCAATATATCCAGTTTTCAAGTGTCGATAAAATTGCTCTTTGATCCTGAAGTTTATTGTGACAATTTTCTTAACAAAGGTTTGCATTAAAGAATTGTGTGTGAGATTTTTGTTATATGAATTGTGTGAAAACTGTGATGAATGTATGGTGCAGGTACTTGACGGGCTTCCTATATTTCACTGGAGTTAATTTCATTTTGACATTTGTTGCTTCTATTCTGTGTGTGTGTTTTGCACCCACAGCTGCTGGACCTGGTATACCAGAAATCAAAGCTTATCTTAATGGGGTTGATACTCCCAACATGTATGGGGCCACAACATTGTTTGTTAAGGTAAAGTTTGCTTATGTTAAATGATTACCATTCTGTTACTGTAGTGTGATCTATAAAGGTGCTACAATTGTTTTAAGGAATTGGGACAAAAGAATTACACTGACACATCACATGTTTTGGAATTGAACATAATACTCCCATTTTTGCTACATCTACAACACCTTTGTGGGGATACATGTTGTAACATTTTCCAAATAATGAAGGAGGTCTCTGTAATTTACAATAAGTCAGTGTAATGTTATAAAACAAGTAAGGAATTTTGTACACGTCCCAAAGATGAGGAGTATCTAGTGAAATCTGAAAAACAAAGAGTTGAGTACAATTTAATTTTTCCTTAATGGCACCACCACTGAATTCTGGAATCCACGGTATTTTATAACTAAATAATTATCTTTAATAAATTCACTAATTCTTTCTTTTCTGATAGTTGGAAAAAGCAAAATGTTTCTTTTGTTCTTTTTTCAACAATTTCTGATCTCTAGTAGACCTATGAGTAACCTTTCTTATAATAGCAATGCTATGGATTTCAAACCATAACACTTGGAATTGTCTAAGATGAATGAATGTAATAATCATGTTGGGTCAATAATAGGATTCTCTTTACAACTTATAGATATCACAAGTCTAGTTAGTATGTCTTATCTAACAAAAGAATGTAGCATTATTGATAGAAGAACATGGCATCACGTGATCTCAATTACACTGCTAAATGCAGAGGTGCAAATAATCTAGATCGTTTCACATAAAAATTATCATTGAATAACCAATATATTTGGTGGTGTAGATAATTGGAAGCATTGGAGCTGTATCTGCAGGCCTAGATTTAGGAAAAGAAGGGCCATTGGTACACATTGGTAGCTGCATTGCTTCCTTACTTGGCCAAGGTGGCCCTGACAATTACAGGATCAAGTGGCGCTGGCTGAGGTATTTCAATAATGATCGTGACCGTCGTGATCTCATCACCTGTGGTGCTTCTTCAGGGGTCTGTGCAGCTTTCAGGGCTCCTGTTGGTGGAGTTCTCTTTGCTCTTGAGGAGGTGGCAACTTGGTGGAGAAGTGCTCTCCTCTGGAGAACCTTTTTCAGCACAGCTGTGGTTGTGGTAGTGCTAAGGGCCACCATTGAACTTTGCCACAAAGGAAAATGTGGTCTTTTTGGTGAAGGGGGGCTCATCATGTTTGATGTGAGTGATGTCCCTGTGACCTACAATGTAATGGATGTCATCCCTGTTGTTATCATTGGAGTCCTTGGGGGGGTCTTGGGAAGCCTTTACAACTACCTTCTGCATAAAGTCCTCCGTCTCTACAATCTCATCAACCAGTAAGCAACCTTGTCTAATCTCAATCTGTCCTCTTGTTTCCATCAAATAGTACAACACTATATAACTTAGAAGTAGTTTGATGGTTCGAGTTACAAGGACATGTCTTTTTAGTGAGATAAAGTGTTAAGAAAACTTGGAAAGTTAAGTAATCTACCAATTCTTGATGAGAAATGCTAACAACACAATATTTGACAATATTTTTAACAGTGGTTAAAATTTATTGAAAATCATAAAACCATGAATGGCCTTTCTTTTATGATATCCAATAAAGTTTAATCAATAATAGATATCATGATTAAAGAAAATGTTAGAAATGTGTTGGTAGCATCTCATAATTCACTAGTCTGATTTGAAAGCACCTCCTTTATAAACAAAAACAAATAATTGCTCAATTGATCAGGCTTAAACAAAAGGAATAAAGAAAAGGCAAAGTGATAAAGGCATATCTTTGTTTACTGCATATTGGAACTGGTTTTAAGATGAAACTTGCTATTAGCAGAATGCAAATTTGCTATTTCAGATTGTTTGGCTGTTAAATAGTAGTGAATCAAGTACTTATTTTTGCAGGAAAGGAAAAATGTACAAGCTCCTCCTCAGTCTTTCAGTTGCACTATTCACATCAATATGCCAATATTGTCTGCCATACCTAGCAAAATGCACCCCTTGTAATTCTTCCGTTTCAGAAGTGTGCCCCACCAACGGGCGTTCTGGAAACTTCAAACAGTTCAACTGCCCAGATGGCTACTACAATGATCTTGCAACTCTGCTTCTGACCACCAATGATGATGCTGTTAGAAACATATTCTCAACCAACACTCCTCTTGAGTACCAACCCTCCTCCATCCTAATCTTCTTTGCTCTCTATTGCATACTAGGACTAATCACCTTTGGAATTTCTGTGCCATCAGGGCTCTTCCTACCAATCATTCTCATGGGATCCGGTTATGGCCGGCTTCTTGGCATGCTCATGAGACCTTACACAAACATCGATCAAGGGCTGTTTGCAGTCCTTGGTGCAGCCTCACTCATGGCTGGATCCATGAGAATGACTGTGTCCCTTTGTGTGATCTTCCTTGAACTAACCAACAACCTTCTCCTACTACCAATAACCATGATTGTTCTCCTCATAGCTAAAACTGTTGGAGACAGCTTCAACCCCAGCATCTATGAGATCATACTGCACTTGAAAGGCCTCCCTTTCATGGATGCAAACCCTGAGCCATGGATGAGAAACCTCACTGTGGGAGAGCTTGTTGATGTGAAGCCAGCAGTGATCAGCTTCAAAGGAGTAGAAAAGGTAGCAAATATAGTCAATGCCTTGAGAAACACTACACACAATGGTTTTCCTGTCATGGATTGTGGAGTGGTGCCAGCCACAGGAGTGGCCAGTGAGGCTACAGAACTGCATGGAATCATTCTAAGAGCACACCTTATTCAAGTGCTCAAGAAGAAGTGGTTCTTGACTGAGAAAAGGAGAACTGAGGAATGGGAAGTGAGAGAGAAATTTACATGGGTGGAGCTTGCTGAGAGAGAAGGGAACATTGAAGATGTGGCTGTGACCAAAGAAGAAATGGAGATGTTTGTTGATCTACACCCTCTCACCAATACAACTCCCTTTACAGTGCTAGAGAGTATGTCAGTAGCAAAAGCCATGGTTCTCTTCAGACAAGTAGGACTTCGCCATATGCTTGTTGTGCCAAAGTATCAAGCATCTGGGGTGAGTTTCTTAAGCACATTCTAACATTATTAAATTTGATTTAGTCCTTCACTTTGAAAGCATTTCAAGATCAAATATAACCATGTTAGTTCTTTGTTTTCCACACAAGTTTATACTTGTTTCTACATAGAATGAAACATATTTAACCAAAACAAGAATCCTAGATTAATGTGTGGTTATGCAAAATGGCAATATATGATTAACCTTAAACTTGTTGTCCTCATAGGTGTCTCCTGTGATTGGGATCTTGACTAGGCAGGATCTACTGGCACACAATATTCTGACAGTGTTTCCTCACTTGGCAAAACCAAAGAGAAAGTGAATTTTTCTTATGAAATATGAATGAATGGACAAGCAGCTTTATTGGGACAATTCTCTCTATTCAGCAAGAAGCTTTTCCTCAGTTTTGCATTATTTGGGTCATGCATGGAGAAGGACAAGATACAACATTGATTGATGCAAACCATATTCAATTTTTCCTATTTTTCCCACACAGGTTTTTATTTTGTAATGAAATCAAATCGTCTTCCCTTGTTAAATAACTTATGATATTTTTCTTTCTCCACTTCAGAAACCGGTACTAAGATTTTTCCACTTTTCGTTTTTTTTTTTTTTCAAGACTAGAAAATAAAGTAAACTTATATTATACGATTTTATAAGTTAATATAGTATAAGAATACATGTAAGTTAGATCAGTTTTATGAGAATTAGTTACATTTAAACTCATTTCTTAAATATTCTTTCAAATAACTTTATTTAAATTTATTACTTTTTTCTTTTGTGAGATTTAGAAGTTTTAGTATTTTTTTATTTTCTCTTAATTATCAAGCCAAGCAATATTTACTACAGACGGAACTATTCAGTGCTCTAGAGGGAAAACCTCTTTTTTTTTAAATAAAAAAATTGTCAGTATATATATAATTAAAAGTTTTAAGAAAATTATCTAAATTTTAGAATTAGATAATATCATTTTATTTTGTTTCATGTTTTTCATACATATTTTTATAATTCTTATTGTAAAGATAATACCAATAGTTTTTTTATTGTATAGTTTTATTATAAAAATAATTTTACTTTGGAAAAACATATTTACTTTTTATAGTACTTTTACCTTATTGACTATTACTACTAGTTTAAAATCTATAAATAGCTACATTTATGAAATTTTGTTATACAAATATAATTAAATGAGTTGATAATTTAATATTATATATTAGCCTTTGTAAACGAAGTAACTTAAATTATGAGCAATATATAGGATTAACGTTTAGAAGTTATACTACTATTTATTCTGCCTTAATTTCTCATTTTTTTTTTTTTTTCCTTTTTTTCCTTTTTTTTTTTTTTTTTTTTTTTTTTTTTTTTTTTTTTTTTTTTTCCTTTTTTTCTTTTTTTTTTTTTTTTTTGTATTTTTGTAGCCATATTGTTTGTAAAGCTCTAGCATGTTTTCTGACCTTAACTACGTAGGTCTAAAAAATATCTTACTGAAAACAAAACGGCGCTAAAAACATATTAGAATTTGTTTTCCAGCGCTTGACTTGATTATTGTCATGATAATATTTAAAAGCATATTGTTTAATGAATAATGAAATTAAATCTTTATACACCACATAATTAATATTGTTTTTAAATGTATGGGTAACAACATTGATATCAGGTTTATTATAAATTAGTACAATTTCTTTATATCGATAAACACATTTGTAATTTCAAGTCTTTGAAATTAATATAATTTCTTTATATTGATAAACAAGATAAATATTTATATTTATATATTTTTGAATGATACATATTTACATTTTTATGCATCTACAAAATTTTAACAAATTTGGTCAGTTGGGATAATATAGAATGGATTAACAATTGTTGTGATTCTTAGAATTATAAAAATAATTATTATTGATCCAGTAATAAAGATGTTTGTGGTTAATTTTATATACGGTTTGACAAAAAGAGTAATTGCAATTTTTTTTATTGAGAGCTTTTGAATTCAAATACTTTCATCTTTTAGAATTAGAGATGAATATGGATACAAAGATGCATTAAATGGACTCCATGCAACGTTAAATGTCAATTTTATTTTTAAATAATATTCAAAATAGGTACTTATAAGCAGAGAGCTTTTTACTCAATACAAAGATAACTTTAACTCATATTCCAAAAGATCTTGATGTAAACTTATACTTTGACGAATTATTTAGATAGATAAAAGACGAAGACATTCCGTGTAACATAAAAATAAGTTTCAACAATATTTTCGTTAGTACAAACATAGGCTTAAAGAATGTGTGCGCTTATGTCAGATGAAAACTTTATTTATCAGAAGAAATAAAAATTATAAGGTGTTTTATCTGTCAAATCAACCATTTGCATCTTGTGCGACTTTTCACTTTTTATAATTCATCATCTTACAAACGAATCATGTTTTACACTTTATTGTAACAAACACTTAATCAAAACTACGTGCTTGTTGGACTTTATTCTCGATTCCTCTATCTCATCAAAATTAAGTTGTTGATTTCTCCATCAATAAATACAATCCTATTTTGAGGTAGACCAATTAACAAATTAAATTGGTCGATATAAAGACTTTTTAATTTATTTTATTAGTAAAGAAAGACATATAAAAAAATATAAGAAAAAACTACAAGAGGAATCTAGTTAAGTAAAACAACTAGTCTATCACTAGTACAATAGCGGTATTTTAAGTTGGATATTTTAAGTTATTTAAACATATTAAGAGTTCAATATAAAAGTGAAAGACATAAATTTATGTCAAAAAAAATACTCTACATAAATTATATTGGATGATGCACTAAATGTCGTAAATTTACATCGGACTTGGATAAGGTCCAAATAAATTTTGGAGAAAAAAAAGACAATTGCAGTGATTGATTTCGGATGCGGTGATTGACCTAAAGATAAAACTGTAACAGAACTTTGAGATCCAAAGCGAATAATACCTCGGATGCGGTGATTGACCTAATGATATAATTTCAACATACTTGAGGTTGAAACATTGGTGACGTTTGTGGGAACCTCGTTCCTTAGTCTTCGACTGGAGGGCTTGTTCCAGTGCACCCAATATAGTCTCACGTTGCTTAGGAGTCGAGGTTAAGGTCCATTTAAATACATTTTTCTCCCTTCACCCCTTGAGGTGCCTTTTAAGGACAAAATCGTGACGAAGCTTCGAGCTCCAAAGCGGATAATACCTTAAATGCGGCGATTGACACTAATAATACAATAAAAAAATCACACAACAGATATGAAGAAAGAAAACGAGAAAGAGAGAAAAATCATATTAAAATTGTTAGAAAGAAAAAATTAAGAACCATAATTTAAATAATTTCATGTCAAATTATTAGGAATCTGACGTAAAATTTGACATTTAACTCATATTAACATATGTTCTAACATAAATATCTGAGTTTTATAGCGGATCACAATCAATCTGAGATAAACCAATTTCAATTATTTACAAAAGTATTATTCTACATTTTTTTTTATATTTCTTTATGTTTGTGTGATATAAAATACTAATATTACTTATATACAACTACATTCACATAAAAAAATAAAATAAAGGGAGACACTACTATAATATTAAGAACAATTCTAACTATAGCTACATCCTTTTGTTTTTCATCACTTAGTTGAAATATGATTTTGCAGCCGTTTACCGTTGTTAAAAATAATTACACTACATTTGGACAAAAAATTAATTAGATCGTTGCATTGCACTTGTTAATTTATGATTCTTATTAGATAGTGAAAGTGTCTTAATGATATGCCAAATCTTTGTGGATGAGATTAATTTGACGGTGCATAAAAATTGTCCATAAAAATCCGGACGTTTAGAGTCGCATTATTTGTCCATATTTTATGAAAAGAAAATGTAATTTACATTATACAAAATTAAGAAAAAGAATTATAAGACACAAGGAAAAATATCATTTATATAGTGTACTTTATGCATGTCCCTTTTTATGTTTCAACATGGGACTAATTTTGATTCAAATTAGGTGAATACAAGGAGGTGAATTGAAGTTTCCATGACATGATACCCACAAGTGACATACTTGTCACATTTATAAACCTATCTTTATCTATCAATTAAAACAAGGAAAGCATTACAGTGAGAGATAATGCAACAATGAACATAAAAGAGGTGAAGCATTGTGAGGCTGAAGATGCATCATCAGTAGTAGCAGGAGAAGAGGATGGTGATCTCAATGATGATGATGGTGATGATGAGGATGAGGGAGATGGTGATGGTGATGATGTAGGAGAAGGAGCATTTCCTTTAACTATGGTAATTTTGAGCTTCATCCCTTGACCACAGTGGCCCAAGGTACCACAAGTGAAGTACCTTGTACCTGGTTTATCCAATTTCACAACATCATTGCCACTACTCAAGGATTGGATTGGAGTGCTAATATCACAACTCTTGTAGGCACTCTCTGTGCCCAGTTCAACCACACTGTGCAAAGAACTGTACTTGAAAACTGCAAAAACAAATAATAATTGCAATGCATTGATCAAATTTATTCACACAACTTCAAGATCGTAATTTTTTTATTTTTTTTCAATTATAGCTTTTAGACTAGGTTTTAAATTGTGACAGTTTTGTTGCAGTAATTAATATATCTGAAAATTGTGGATAAATGGGTTGATATAACTGCAATTAGAATAGCAAAATTTTTAAAAATCTTCATATTGTGGAAGTCATTATAGGCATAACCCATTTTTTAAGAAACCTTGATTTGAGAAGAGAAAACCTTTAATGTAATGAAAAGATATTATTCAACAAAAAGGTATTGACATTGGTCTTGGACAATAGTTAATGAATAAATAATAATAATATTATAATTGTTATCAAATTATTACTAGTATTATAATTTATTATTATGACTATTATGATCACACTGGTTATTATAGTCACCTTATATAATTATTGTTATCATTAACAATTATGATGAGAATATAATCATGGTAGTAGTAATAATTATAACAATAATAATAGAAATTACTGTAAAAATTATAATTATAATAGTGATCGTTATAATAATTGTTTTATTTATTTATTAATGATAATTTAATCCCTATTTCAATTTTAATTGTATATTTAAACATGAAGAAAATTTAAAATATAATTTGAAGTTTCAACTTTTTATAAAACATGGTAGGTAGACATAATTGAAATTAATAGTCTTAGTTGTATTTAATCGACACTTAAATTATCCACATCAATGTTATTGATATATATTTTTTATAACTAAAATATTTTAACAACTTTGATACCATATACAGGATTTAAGGCTCATTTAATTTCATATAATTAACTTATTTTTAAAAAATTGTGATAATTCTTGTACAAGAGATGAAATATTGTATAAATATTTATCAATTTATGTTATATTAAATGAATATTAAAATACGTTGTTTAGACTTTTTTAAGAATATTAAATGAATAATTTAAATTTGTAAAGAAATAAATTGTTAAAATATAATTATTTATTTGTTCAATTTTGGATACACCAAGCTGAACATAAACACAGAAAAAAGGTAATTATAAATTATTATGTTAAACAAATAAATATTTTACAAAAACTTAATTTTATTTAAGTACACATATTTAAATGATAATTATAAATATTGTTAAAGTTGTGTAAATGTAAAGAAACTCATGCATCTCATGGATCAAACACTAGTAGTACTGTAAAAGGAACATACCAAGTTTATCTCCAACCTTGAATGTTTGGCCTGAACTCCATGACTTCAAGTCTGTGGATTGATCCCAGCCTTGGCTTCCACCAACTACATGTTGTGCTGCAAACACCTCCTTTGCAATCATGGTAGCAATCAGTGCCAAGAAAATTGTGTTCTTGTGCCCCATTGTTATCTTCTTTCTTCTTTCTCAGACTTCTCTTACTACCACTCTTTTGGAGACTAAAAGGGTCTTGTTTAAACATTGCTATGATTCATCCTTATTTATACTCAGACCTCAGAATATCCCTGTGTTTCTTATATAGGATTAGTCGTAGTTTTAGTTCTTATAATTTTGTTCTCTACATTTTTCCACAATTTCATTCCTTTAATTAATTCTAACTATCCAACATTTTAATCCTTGAATTTTTTGCAGATTTAATATTTTTTAATTATCTGGAATTTTGTTCAATTTTCAAATTTAAAAATATATTAAAGCACTGTTAAATTAAGTTTACTGATGTATTACCAAGATATTATTATAAAGGATATATAAACAACTTCAATTATAAATGTTACAAGACTTCTAACCATTATAAAGAAAATGTTTGAAACGAAATAGAAAAGAAACTTAAATTATAAATATCACAAGATTGATGACACTTTTTTCTGAGATTCCATACAACTGAATTAGTTGTTTTAACTATTAATTAAGGGACATGGTTTCTAGAATTTTATATTAAAGTTGGTTAATTATAAGAAAAATTACATGAAGTTGGTATTTCATAGTTTGTAAATACAAAACATATGTTTCAATCTAATGGGTGGGTGAACATAGCTTTGTCATCTCTTTGATTAAAGGGTAAAACAATGGTGCATTGTTTGTGAAGCATCAATCCTGTGTTTCAGCCATTGGAGGATTAACCAGCAAGCATTCTAGGGTTGGTAAAAGATGACAAAGCTTGACTTTTAAACAAAGTTGCCATGTTACATGTCTAAGGATACCTAGTCTAGATGGTCAATAGGTGATAAATGATGACCAAACACTGAAAATAAAATTGGATCAAATAAAAAATACATCTGTTATTTTAGAATGTGAATCTTCTAGCCAAAATTCAGTTTAGAAGTTTAGGAACTTATAGGTCTAAACATTAAAGATGTTTTATGTTTTCAAGTTTTACTTTTATTTCAATTATAAAAATATTTTGAGATTTTAAAGTTTTGTCTTGAGCAAGAACTATTGAAAATATAAAACAATTATTTTTACTATCTGCTACAAATCTTTAAACAAATTAACGAATATATACCAGACAATGTTTTAGTTAAAAATATAAGGTAGAAAACAGTAAAAACCCTAATTTAGAACCTGTTTAGTGAGGGGGTTATTATGAAAATATGAGAATATTATTATTTTTTACGTCTCATGAATTTTTTCCTACCAGTAATTTATTTTTACATTAATAAAATATAACATTTTAGTCTCTCAAGATATTTTACAATATTATTTTATTGAAAAAATTAATTAAAATAAATAAATAAAATTTAAAGAAGAGTCTTACGTCACAGTATTTGTAATGGATAGTACCATAAATCCAATACCTAGTGTGAAAGGTGCAATAAATGGTTACAGTTACAAGCATTGCAAATATTAGTTTTGTTTCCTATTAAAATTTTACAATTAGCATTACAATTTAACAAAAACATGTGGCGTTCCTTACGATTACAGAGACTAAACAACGTTACTTCTAATAGAAGTAGAAAGTAAACCTATAAAACTTTCATAAGAAAGAAAATTAACACGACAGTTTTTTTAAGAAAAAATATTTCCATTTGTGAATTTAATAATAATATATTACCTATATATATATATATATATAGATAACTATGTGGGTTGGCAGTTAAATTGACTTAAAAAAATGTTTGATAATAAATTTATAATTTTCGTATTAAATGAGATTTTTTAGATTTAAACAGTCTGTATTTTTCTTTATCATTATAAAAAAAGTTGAAATATTCTTGAAATGCTTTGTTAATATTTATTTTATTCTTGACTGAAAAAAAACAGAACATTTTTTAGACAATCTGGGAAAAGTGGATGATCATAAACTAATAAACAGCCTTATTCAGTTAAACAATTTGGAACAAATTTTATTCAACTAATCTTTGCAAAAATCATAAACAATTTAAATTTGAAGTAATATATTAAATAAGAAAATAAAATTCACTTAATGTAACATATAACACAAATATTCAAAACTTTCAACATATAACACTAGAAATACAAACTTCCAAAAAATTAACAATAAAATTTGCTAATATCAATACATCCACCAAAACAATGAGTAAAAACAATTTAAATTTACCCTGCCACATTTTATCTCCATTACCAATGTTCTCTTACTCTCTCACTTGTGACCCTTAATGAAACTAACTATGGATACCAAGCTATTGATGACAATTATAAATATGGTCATCATTGAAATGAATATATAACGACCATTTTTATTCAATCTTTGTAAAAAAAAAATTATTATTATTACGAAAAATGTTACCACCTCATTATTTACTATGATCCTTAATCGACGTCCCTAAATACATAGTTTTCATTGATGGAAAAATAAATTGAGATGAAAAAAGGAAAACAGGAAACCCAACAAAAATGCACCACGTAGATATGACGTCTAAAGTTAAAATTGACAAAAAAAAAAAAAGAAATAATCCTTAATGAATATGAGAAGAATCATAAATCACTAATTTTGTTTTGCTACCATGATAAAAGAATCAACAAGATAATGTGTGCAATTGTCATATAGGAGAAAAAGATAAAGCGCAGAAAAACACGTGATTCAATATGATCGCATCCCTTTTATTATGAAAAATACTATATTAATATCACAGTTCACAACACTAATTTTTATTAATAAAATATTATATATAAATAAAATAATAATATATAAATGTTAAACGAGTATAAAAAAATAACAGTAGTGTGAAAATATCACTGCCATTTTATTATTTTCAATGTGAATCATAATAATAGTTGTTCTAATATTTTCCCATACTAAAATTGACGGTTGAAAAATGCAGTAACAGCATTGTACACTATGTCCTTGGCATTCATCCCCATAACATAGTCTGCATGAGCATACTCCTTGATGAACTGAACACTTAGCTTGTCAACATCATGGAACTTTAGGTGATCAAGCAAATTCCTCACATCAACAACATCAGAGAGTGCATCTTCACCTCCATAGCTTATGAAAAGAGGAAGGTCATGAGGGATATTTGAAAGGTTATAGATTGGAGGAGAAACTTTTCCACTGTCGAATTTTGCCAGAACACCACTTCTAACAGCTGCATAATACATAGATGCTTCCTTAATCAGTTATAGAATGTAATTGCAGTCATTATGAAATCAAATATAAATGAAAATAAACTCTTGAGAACTTTTCTGCAAGTCTTTCTGATATATAAGGAACTTCTCTCACAATGTTAGTGCTAAAGAATTAGTATAATAATAAACTTAAAAACAGTTTGAATGTGTACAAACAACTGTGAGTATATATATATATATATATATATATATATATATATATATATATATATAAATAATATATTTTAATCTTTCGAAATATAACAAAATATATAATTGGGATTTTTTTTCATTCTTGTGTAATTTTTTTACAAATTTCTCAAAATTAACATTTTTTTATTTTTGATGTGGGTAAATCGTGCCAAGATGATACTATTTTATTAGAAAAAAATAGTGTCATTATTTAATTCAGGATGAAATCATATCATTATAACACGACTTTAATATAAATGGTGGGATTAATTTGGATTAATTAAAATTATATATAATATGACATGATTTCAGTTTAATTTTATTACACCGAAATCGTGTTATGTGACATAATTTCAGTTTAATTTTTAAAATCATAACATTTTATTTTGAGTTAAATAAAATAATGTGATTTCTTTATGCGATTTACCCACAGCGGAAATAGAAAAACAATTGTCCATTATGAGAATTTTGTAAAAAAATCACACCGCAATAGGAAGAAAAACCTATAAACGGTCAGATTGAAAATTCTTACTTTGAGACAAGTGAACCACGTTCTTTGTTGATGTTGGCTGAGGTTCATGCTTCATGAATAGATTAACAGTTGAAGAATTGAGGCAACAGTTATCACCTGAATAAGACAACACATGGTCAAAAACTGGAGAAGTTTTGCTTTTGTAGAAAAAGGTGTCAAGGTTTAAGAGTTTAAACCAGTTATTGCACTAAATACGTCTGCACAATCCACCTCAGGCTGAAGGCAGAGAGACTTGATCAATTGAATAACAGGTAACCTACTCAAAGCAAATGTTGAAAGAATACTAAATTATGTATGGAATATTAGGTAGTGGATTTTAAATTATTATGAGGGGGTGGCTTCTTAGACCATATGTTATATTTAAGTTCTATGTTCTTACCCTTTGGGATCAAATTCTGGCATACCACTCAGGGTCATGATCTGTATAAGGAACAAACAAACAAACATGAGTTGACACTGAAATTTGATCTGCATAATCAAATTCTCATGCTGAAATTTGTCTAAACAAACAATATAGTATCATTAATTTTAAATTTCTAGAGATCAAAAGTTAGTATCATTGATTATATTAGCTTATTTACCTCTCCAACAAATGAATTGGCAGCAACTACTCCAAGTGCTGTCTTCATGTGGCTCAAATAGGCCACTGGACTTAACAAGGCTGCTGATCTTAGCTGATTCACCAATTTCCCTTCTGCAAAGGATGCCAAAGCTATCAAAGTTCCCTGCCAAACAAGCATGGCCTTCAAGCAATAGTACCAGACTAGAACTATACTTGTTACTTAGATGCAATTTCTTGGTTGTGTCGCTTTTTTCTCTAATCAGAATTTGACTTTTACTTCATCTTCCACATAATAATAAAGGTTTGCAATAAAAGTTGGTGAAGTGAATTTCCAATTCAAAAACAGCTAAATACTTACCAAAGAATGTCCCACGTAATTTATCTTCTGCCCAGTTTGGCTGGACACATAATTAAAAATAGCAGGCAAATCATAAGTGACCATATCATCCCAGCACCAATTCCAATAAGCCTTCCATATTGAAACAATACATAAAATTGTTAAGAATATGAAAACAAGGATGACATTATTAAGTATGAATAGAACAATAACATCCAAAAAAGGAATGACAAACTGGTTTAGAGGGGTCAAGAGAGATGTGTTTGCGGCTATATCTTGTTCCTCTGGCATTAGCAATCCACACATCAAAGCCATTCTCAGCCAGAATCAATGGCAGGTTTTGCTCTGGAGGGTTCAGAAGCCATGTCATTCCATCCTGCGTACCCATGTCTTCATATTCAGCCAAGAACATTTGGAAAATATAGCAACAGAACCATATGTTTCTAATAACAAAACAAAACTTCTCCATCATCTGAGCAAGTCTAATGATATATGTTCATAATTTAAGGTCTTAATAAGGGCACAAAGTCCTCTCCTCACAAAGACTCCCCTATGCTTCATATTTTTCTATGAGCAAAATATATATAATTTAGTTTAGTTCAACACGACACCAACTGTCGTGTTCCTTATTAACTCAGAATGCGAAGTGTTAGACTCACTAGCAGAGTTTGTACATGTAGATTAGCTGCTCCAAATAACTTCCATTCCATCACCCAACTGCTGTATAATAATACCCACACACTCCTTATAATATATGAAAAACAGAACTACGGTTAAATTATACGACACAAACACAGAATACGATTAAATTGAAAATGATAGAACTGAAAATTAACTTAATGTAAATCATAATGTTTAACTTTTATATTTATTTTTCTTATTAAAAAGTATAATTTCTAATTATGGTTCATAAAGAGATAAACTATTAATTTCAGAATTTCATTCTCATCCAATAAAAAGTCATCTCTTACCATACACAAAATTTAGTTTAGTTTTTCTTTTTCTTGTATTGTCTAGAGAAGAGACGAATATTATTATGGACAACTATTAGATCAACTGCTCTCGCCGTCTTATTTCTTTTCAAAACATATGTAAAAGAGTAGACATTCAAATTTCTTTTACAATAAGAAGAAGAACAAGGTTGTTTGAGTAACTTTAGATCTATCTTTTGAAGTATTGGCTGCATGAGCTCCATAAACAATTTATCATATTTTTGCATCCATTTCACCTCTAACCCTTAAAGAGTAAATATCGATAAAATCTTTTCTTTGATATAAAAATTTTGCAGACAAGTCTTTGTAAATTTTCATTCAACCATTCATAATTAAAAATATATAAACTTAAATTAACATAATATTATTAATGACATTAAAAATAAGATGTATACAACAAAATATAATCATGAAATAATTTAACTATATAATGTATTATCTTAGTCCAAGGATAAATTTTATAATGTATTAATTATATAATGTATTACTTTTGACTTTTTGTTTTTCTTGACTTCTTGTTTTTTCTTTCTTCTGTTGTTCATGTGCTTCAAGAGGAGTTCCAAGATCATCAAAGGTCATCTTTTCCAGATTTCTTGACTCCTCGATTGCATATACAACATTTTCAATCATCAATCAATGATTGAAGAATTTTCTCCATAACTCTTTGGGTTTCTCCATAGTGTTTGAGTTTATTAGCTACTGTCTGCACACGAGTAATATGTAACTAGATACATCCTCTGAATCCTTCATCTTCATGCCTCCAACTCACCTCCTTCATCTTCATGCCTCCAACTCATCTCGAAGAGTTTGAAGACATATCTACTTAACTCGGTTGACACTCTTGAACAATTTTTCCAAGATGTCCCACGCTTCCTTCGAAGTTGATGCATTAACAATTTTCTCAAAAATTGACTCATCAACAACTCTATACAACATATACAAAGCTGCCTTATCTTTCGATCTTATCTTTTTTAATGTTTTATTTTGGGCCGCAGTATATCCTGTGTATTTTCTAATTCTTCAAAACTTTTTTATACTAGCTCCCAGTATCTTGAGATCCAAGAAGGATAGTGACAAATTATTGAGATCCAAGAAGGACAGTGACAAATTATTAGTCATACTCGCCATAACTCTCCAATTTCATATCAGAGGACAAGGAATATTTTAAATTTTCTTCTTGAAGAGAGAGGAAAAAAAAAAGGTGAGAGCACAATAAACTTTTGTTCTGAAGGATATATCTTTGTTTGTCCTTATATTTTATTGTTCTTTTACTCTGATTTTTTCATAAAATATGGAATACAATATATAATCTTATAATGAACTTTTAGAAATCATAATTCTATCCATAACAGCTGTTATAATTAACATTATAAAATAATAATTATTGATCATCCACGAGATTTGCCCTGAACATAAATGATTGTATTTGAATTTAATATCAACAATCTACACATTAATGAATTAAGAAAAGGGCTTTACAATCCATCTTCTAGGATTCCTTGTATGCTGCCTTTTATGTATACGTTGTGCCTTTACTACTTGTAAAATCCCATGTTTTAAAATTTCTTTCACTAGAAATGAAAGATCACCCTCTAGAACATTAATCAAAGTTCTTGTCATGGAACACTAATAAAGTTTATTTTTGAGATTTTAGGCCTTATATGATTCTTTATAATCATATGTTACTATCTTTATTAGAATAAGACATATCTTTTCTGTCTTTTATATCCTTCTCATCCTTTTTTTCAATTCTAATTTTATTTTTATGAATTGCTTTCTTTTTTACTAGTTTCTCTACTTTGTTGGTGTAAGTCATTCATAAATCTCCATTAATCCATTAAATAAGTTTGTTGGAAAAGAACTATTCATATCCACCATGATTCCATGCTTCAGAGTATTTGCACAGGATCAACTTTCAACAGCTCACAAACACAGGCCATGGAACAGTAGCTTTAGATATACCATCTTATTGAGAAGAAGGTACTCACGAATATTGTAGATAATAGAGAAAAGATTTTTATTTCTCACAATATTTGCTTCACTTAGTTACAAACCCTGCTTTTATATGGTATACTGACCAAGATACATAAAGCTATTTTCACTAACTGATAACAAAATACAACTGACTATAACAAGCACTATCATCATTTGAGTTATATCACAACATACACTCTCAGTGAATCAAATTTTAATCCATTTAATATATTTTTAACTTTTTTTATCTTGTAATTAATTATGTTTAAGAATGGCTAAATTGAGATTGTTGCATTTCTAACTTACCACCAGTACTCCGTGTTGTATTATCACGGGTTGTTTCTTAGTCTCACTTTGACCAACCTGTGTTCGACCCTGAGGGATTCTTTGAAGGCTAAGAATGTAGCCATCTTCTGTTGTAACCTAATCAACATTGTATTCAGCATTTTAATTCATATTCTAAGGTAGATTTTTAATTTCAATCGATAACAAAATATTCACTTGATATCCACCACAATTAGATACATTACAAGAAAAAAAAATCATTTAGAGACCAATTTTTAGCTACTAAATAATTAATATGATTACTAATTGTGAAAAAAAAAATCATCAAATTAGATTTTGGTTGCTAAATAACTACAAAATAGAAGTCATGATTGAATTGATTAAGTCAAGATAATTAGTATTTAACATTAGCTACCAATAGCTATCAATGTTTTAGCCACTTATACCATTAGATTCTAAATTAGTCTGTAACTTAATTTAGATAAGATACCAATTCAGAATCTAATGGTATAAGTGACTAAAATTTTCATAGTTAATGTTAAATACTAATTATCTTGACTTAATTAATCACTAAATTCAACCATTACTTTTATTTTTATTTTGTAGTTATTTAACAACAAAAACCTAATTTAATAGTTATTTTAATAACAATTAACAACCATTCTATCTGATAGCTAAAAATTGATTTTTAAATAGCTTATTTTTCATAACAAATTATTTCATTTTGATTGTCATTTTATAATATAATGAAATAGTAACTTTTTTTTTAATTATATTTACACTCACTCATTAATGAGAAAAAGATAATAGTACATATTACAATTTCTTTATTATCGTTTTTCTTTTCTATTTTCATTCTTAATTACAAACTGATTTAGTTAGGTTTTAAATAAACTTAATTAAGTTTTAAATGACTTAAAAATGTATGTATCCTTAATTGAATCTTTATTAAAAGTTTTGATTATAGTACTTAAAATATAATATTTTATATTTTTGTTTAAGTTGTTTGTGGTTTGATCTTGTGATCAAATGAGGTGATAGACATTATTTTCATTTTCTTGTATCTAATGTGTTGATTAATCTATCTATACTCTAATATTTTTTAACTCATAGGTAAACTTATCACTTTTCTTAAAGAATGAGTTAATCGATGAGTTAAAAAAAATAAAAATTACTTTAAAAAATAAATAATTGAGATAATAATTATGACATCTTATTAATGATTAGGTTCTTTAAAAAGAATGTTTTAAACACTCAATAGAACAAAAATTAAAAAAAAAAAAAAAAAA
>Ga0209700_103659_pt1 | contig 29058 bp, 7 predicted proteins | sample SiratroredBW_FD_187528 | JGI IMG/M metagenome (GOLD analysis project Ga0209700, IMG submission 187528) | Root nodule microbial communities of legume samples collected from California, USA - Siratro red BW (SPAdes) (version 2) | ecosystem: Host-associated > Plants > Roots > Nodule | place: USA...
ATATAACTTTGTTAGTAAAATAATTCAAAATCAGATTAATCACTTTGACTTTGTACATAAATTATCAAATCATTTTTTAATATTTTAATTTTAATATTTTATAGAAATTATTTATAAACAACTTATCGTTACAGAAATTATTTAATGGACGAGTAAAGAAATTAGGTCAGGTGAAAAAAGAGCTAAATTAAAAAAAAATTGAGATTTAAATCTCTTATAAATTAAATTAATTTCTATTAAAGAATCATAAATTTTAAAATCCATTAAATATTTATAATTGATTGCTTTTAAATTTGAATTGAAATTATGAATTGATGTATTGCTGTCACCAAAATGCTATTGATAACTGTGTTGTAATACTTTTAATAAATTAAAAAATTAACCAACTTGCTTAATAAATATAAATCAATTATAAATGTGTTGTAAACCAGGATCAATGAATTTTTTTTTTTTTTTTATGAGAGTAAATGGATGTTTTGATTTTGAATTTGATTTAGAGTATGTTTGGATTATGGTTAAATTATTTAGAGTATGTTTGAATTATGGTTAAATTAGATGTAATATACTTTTTTTATCTACATTTTTTACTAAAGTTCATCATTTGATATTCTAAACTAAATATTGTTATGAGATTAAAGTAGACTTCATAGAAAAAATTATAATTAAAAATTGTACAAAATATTTGCTATTGTCGATATTAATTAGGCTGTGTTTAGATAAAGGTAAAAATGTTTTAAGAATTTAAATGAAAATTTGAAAATCTTTAATATAAAATATAATAATTCCGGGGAAATGTAACGCATATTTTGAAGGAAATGGTTTTTTAAGAATTTAACTGATATTATTAATTAGGAAAAAAATAGAATTCCAAAAATAATGGAATAAAAATATTCACAAAGATATATTTAAAAAGAATATATGTAATTCATTTATAGTTATAATAATATTAAATTATGCATTCATGAATATTGTATTAATAAGAGTGATAATATATATATACTAATTTAGTATATTATTTTGCCTTTTTTAAAATGGTTGGTCATGATTGTCCTTTAAGTATAAGATAAATTTTTCAACACATTTATCATTAAATCCAATCCAAGTAATTAAGAGTATCCAATCAACTAACTCAAACTTGATTGAATTTTCAATCTCAACCAACTTTTCCTATTACTCAATCACTTAACTTTTAGTTTTAGTTTATTTTTACAGGAGTTAGTCTTGAAAGAAAAGAAATCAAACATTTCTTATTCCTTTTAACTGTCAAAAGTAATGAAAGCATAAGATGAGAGAATGGTGTAAAAGAAGATAAATTTTGAAAATAAAAATGCTAAAACATTCACAGTTAAATACATCTTAATTTTGTCAAATTCACTAGCACCATTTGCATACCGCTTTAATTGCATAACAACACTTTGAAAAAACCTTTCAAAAAAGCATGTATAGACCAAATTTCTTCACTCTCTTTCTAGGTGAATGGGACTAGATGCAATCACAAGAAAAATATAGAATTATAAAATATTAAATAAAACTCAAATTCAAGCACAAAGAAACAAAAACAAGTAAAACAAGATGAGGGATAAAGTAATTGATGGTTCTTGTAATCAAACACTATGTTTAATGTTTTTTAACATGTAATAAAGTTAAACAAATATAAATAGAATCCATTTACAAAATATTATTTTCAATTCTTAATATTTTAGAGATTAAAAACAAATGTAATTAGTGAAGTACATCAGAAAAGTAGATGAAAAATCAATTTATCATTTATAGTTGATTAAAATTAGGAATTAGTTGAGTAAGATGTGAAAATATTTCAATTTTATTAAATATATTTTAGCTAACTAAAACAAGTATTTAGTGGATTAACATTTCAATCAATAATCTAAACTTTAATAGCCAATAAAATATACACACACAGAAAGGGAATAAAATTTATTCATAGTTTCCTTGTTGATTAATCTGTGACAATGTTAAGTTATGGTTAAAACTGAAAAGACAAACACATGAATTATAAATACTTATTAAAATTTTGCTAATGATTTAACTTACACATTCATATCTTGTTTCCCATTAAAAAAAAAGGAATTATTGATAAGGATTCCATCAATAAAAGATAACTTTATTACCCTAAAGAATACTCAGTAAATTCTGTAAAATAATAAAAAAATATTTTGACAAACTTAGAAATGTGATAAATTTCTAATTTGTGAACTATGATAAAAAAATTAATTAGAAAAATATATAAAAATATCAAATAAAGTAAAATAAGATCAAAAATTTATTTAAAATATTTTCTCATGATTTTCTACTACTGTTGTTTAAATTTCACATAATTATGAGTCATCAAAATGAGTAAAAGAAGAGAAGAAGAAAGAAATAGTGACACTGAATAAAGGCAAACTAAGAGAGTAGTGATAGTGGAAGGACGCCGATATGCTTTAAGGGTTCAAACGAGTTGCTAACTCTTTTAAACTAACAGAATTGATGTGAAAAATTAAATGAAACTTACTTACTTCTAACAATTTTCAAAAAATTAATTAATATCTCAAATTTTATGCCAATTAATTAAAAAGACAAGATCTCTCACCATTCAAAACTAAGATAAAATAAATAATTTTATTATAAAATTTAATTTAAATATAAAAATCTCAAAATAATAATATCCCTATTATCAAATCAATTTAAATATTTTAAAAAAATATTAAATGTTATGAAATCAAATTTTAAATTTATTCGTGAAATAACTTAGAGACAATATTGAATATTTTTAATATCTATGTTAGAGAAAAAATTCAAGTTGGCTTAAAACTCAATATATGTTTAATATTTTTAATAAATCAAATGTTATTTTTAATATATGATTGAGAGAGGACATCTAGGTGGTACCTTCTCTAGTTGTTCCTCAAAATTATAGTCTTAAACTTGGTTTAGGGAAGGCATGTTACTTTTTGCTGGTATTGCAGCAGAAGCTCTTGTTTACGGTGAGGCAGAGGGTGAAGAAAATATACGGTGAGGCAGAGGGTGTAGAAAATAATGAAAATTTATTTAGAGGCATCTGTCTTCTTCTCGATCGTCCATTGTTACAACAGCTGTGGTGCAGGGTTCTCAATATGATCATGAACCTATAGCATATTATGCAAATGGTCCACATCTGTTACGCCTCCTTGTACACGGAAACAGACACCAAGCAAGTTCTGTCCCAACAAGTGACCGTTTTGTTCCGGACTGAGGAAGGCTGATCCCAATTACTCCACAATGTTAAATAAGGATATCAGTAGAGACAAAGCCATCTTGAGAACTGTAGCTTATTTCCAGAATAATTCTGAACAAGATTTTGTAATTTTTTACCATGCTAAATTAATCACGTGAGTATTAGAAGAAGACAATTTTCTCGAGAAGGCATACAATAGTGAACTAAGCTCTTAAAAAGGAGTTCCTCTCTTTCTCTTCATTCATTGTAGTCTTGACTTTTCTTTGAGAAGAAATGGATATCATAGATAACCAAAAGTTCGCAATAGTGCTATTTATCTTGCATGTTCTCTTATCAGTTTTCATGTTCCCTCTTTACATGCAACCAGAGCCCCCTCAAGTAGTTCTATGTTTAGGTATCATCCCTTTCTTTGTCTTGCTTTATGCTGCCTTCGCTTGGCGATCCAGTAATGACATGCAAAATGTTAATTGTGACCATTTGAAAGAGAAAAGGTGTTGATCAGCAACATTTTGAGAAAACTGTCTACTTTCCGGTGCAAGTTTCTTTCTTTCTCTTTTTGTTTCATTCTATCTGCAAGTAGATGAAATATGATCCTGTACTAAGAGAGCTTTGTAACTACTTATCTACAAGTAATTTAAATTATGTAAGAAACAATGTACTTGTGTTTTTGTTTCTTGTAGTACTTATCTTTCTGCAATGAACAATGTAATTGTGTTTGTTTGCTTCATTTGAGCATCCTAAGCATGCATCTTGAGGTTACAAATGCATCTGGAGGTTACAAATTATCATTTGTTCATAACTTCCCATTAAAGAAAGATGGTTTTTTTAGTTAATAATTACTTATCTCATGAGATATTTTTGCTTCTTCACACCTAAACTACAATTAATTGGAGGGATTGCATGTGACATTGTTTCAATTAGAAATAAAAAGAATAATTTCAGTGTAATGAAACCAAAAAATTATGTAAGAAGAACACAGTTTCTTCTTAATCTTTTACTGATTCTAAGAATTACAAACTTTTTATAATGTTCTATCAGGTTCTATTGCTCGTGACTTCAATGACTTTTTTTGACATATTCTACATTTGCTTTCTACATCTAATTTACACATTTACACATGTGTCTTGCTACCAAAATAGATACAATTAGATTTTTATTTTATAAGTATAAAGCATATAAAACTGATGAAATAAAATTATTTTAACACGCACTTCTCCTTCGAACTTCTCTTCGAACTGAAAACAACAAAGCAAGAAGAAATAAAGAAAAAAAGAAAAATTCAAAGAGGTGGAGGCGGTTCCGTTGAGAGAATGGTATTCTTATATATCTTTAAGATTCTAGGGTTGAGTTAATTTTATTATTTAAATATTATCATAAAATATAGTGCTTTAAAAATATCTATAAAGAATAAATAAAAAACACAATATGATGCTTTCAAAATAATAATATTATTAACATTAACAAAATTTAATCAGGTTTATAATGTAAATAAAAAATTTATTTTATATTTAAATTATATAATATGTTATATATATTGTTTTGATAAATTTTTTGAAATAAAAAAGACCAACATTCTTTAATCTGATTTTAAATTTTTTAAACAAATTTTTAAATTTTATATCTGGAACAATAATTTAATAACACTCACCAAATTAATTTCTTTCAAAATAAGATGTATTACTTTTTCACTTTGGTTTTTTTATATTACTTTAATACCAACAAAACTATTATAATTACAAAACCATTTTTAATCTTTTAAATTTGTGTTATTTTTATCTTTTCATTATCAGTAAATTATATAACAATATTTAACTTAAAAAATAATTAATTAATTTAATAATAATAAATGAATAATATTAATTTTATAATATATTTCAGTAAATTTATAGAATAAATTTCATATTAAATAATTCTTCTAAGACAATTATATTAAATAAAATTAGAAATAATTTTGTTCCGATATTTATTATTAATATTTTTAACTTTTAAATAATACAATATTTATTGATAATTTTTGTACAATTTAGTACAAATATATATATATATATATATATATATATATATATATATATATATTTGTTTATAAAATAATTCAAAGATTAATCACTTTGACTTTGTACATAAATTATCAAATCATTTTTAATATTTTAATTTTAATGTTTTATAGAAATTATTTACAAACAATTTATCATTACAAAAATTATTTTAATGGACGAGTAAAAAAATTAGGTTATGTGAAAAAAGAGATAAATTAAAAAAAATTTGAGATTTCTTTTATTAAATCCCAGTCAAGATAAAAAATCGATGGATGTATTGCTGTCAACTACATACATGAAAAATATTCCAAAACATTATGGAATTAAGAGGTGATACACTACATACATGAGAAAATATCAACGACACAATGTAATCAAAACCGAATCTCAAAATCAAAACAAACCACCATTAATGGACACATGCATGATTGGCACTCTAATTGAAACACATTACAAATTTAATACTTTTAATAAGTTAAATAATTAACCAACTTGCTTAATAAATATGAATCAATTGTAAATGTGTTGTAAACAACAAAATTTTCTAATGGAACAGTAAATGGATGTTTGAACTTTGAATCTGATCTAGACTATGTTTAGATTATGGTTAAATTAAATGTAACATACTTTTTTTTTTCTCGGTTTATTCATTTCGCTTATTACTTCTCTTTTATTTATTTATGTATTTTGAAAACAGTACATTTTTTTACTAAAGTTTATCATTTGATAATCCAAACTAAATATTGTGATGAGATTAAAGTAGACTTTGTAAAAAAATTTATAATTAAAAATTATATAAAAATATTTACTATTCTGGATATTAATTAGGCTGTGTTTAGATAAAAGTAAAAATGTTTTGAGAATTTAGATGAAAATTTTAAATTCTTCAATATAAAATATAATAAATCTCGAAAAATGCAACTCATATTTTTAAGGAAATGGTTTTTGAAGAATTTAAGGGATATTATTAACTAGGGAAAAAATAGAATTCCAAAAATAATGAAATAAAAATATTCACAAAGATTTGTTATTTATTAACAGCAAAAATTGTATACACTAATAATGTACGTAAATTATACTAGATTTTGTTTTTTATTTTAGAATCTATTAATTATATTAATTAAAAAATAGGATTAAAGATTTTTTTTATTTATATTTATATAATTATTTAATTTTATGCCTATACCATTAAAGGCTTCCACTAAATTCCTCAAGTTTTAAAGTAGTATCAATTTCTCATTTTCCGTAGGCCTTTATAAATTACATATCAAATGTTTAATCATGATTTGTATTTAGATATTGAATATTCACAATAATTTAGAAAATAAGATTAAAAGACGGAGCCATTTGCATTTTAAGGGGAGGTGATTTTTTTTAATCAATTTATATAAGCATTATAAATAAAAAAAGATTATTTTAAATAATGAATAATTTAAAGAAAATTAATTTCAACTATAATAAATATTATTTTCAATGTTATACTTACAAGTTATACTGATTCACTTCTTTTATAAAAGAGTAAATATTTAAGTTTTACAAAATCATGTTAAAAAAATAAGAAAATATACAACACAATATATTAAAAAGAATATATGTAATTCCTTTATAGTTATAATAATATTAAATTATGCATTCATGATTATTGTATTAATAAGAGTGATATTATTTTGCCTTTCTTTAAAATTGTTAGCCATGATTATCATTAAGTATAAGATAAATTTTTCAACACATTTATCATTAAATCCAATCCAAGTAACTAAGTATCAAATCAACTAACTCAAACTTGTTTGAATTTTCAATCTTAACCAACTTTTTCTATTTGATGATAATTACTCAATCACTTAATTTTCAATCACTTAATTTTTAATTTATTTTTATAGAAGTTAGTCTTGAAAGCAAAGAAATCAAACATTTCTTACTCCTTTTAACCGTCAAAAGTAGTGAGAGCATAAGATGAGAGAATGGTGTAAAAGAAGATAAATTTTGAAAATAAAAATGCTAAAACGTACACAGTTAAATACATCTAAATTTTGTCAAATTCAGTAACACTATTTGCATACCTCTTTAATTACATAACAACCACTCAAAAAAACCTTTCAAAAAGTATGTATAGACCAAATCTCTTCACTCTCTTTCTTGGTGAATGGGACCAGATGGAATCACAAGAAAACTATAAAATTATAAAAGTATTAAATAAAACTCTTACGTTCAAGGACAAACACCTAAAACAAGAGGGATAAAGTAATTGATGGTTCTTATGATAGTACACGATCTTCGATGTTTTTTAACATATAAAAAAGTTAAACAAATATGAATAGAATTCATTTACAAAATATTATTTTCAATTCTTTATATTTTAGTTAGATTAAAAACAATTTATGATTTATAGTTGATTAAAATTAGGAATTAGTTGAGTAAGATGGGAAAATATTTCAATTTTATTGAATATATTTTAGCTAACTAAAACAAGTATTTAGTGGATTAACATTTCAATCAATAATCTAAACTTTAATAGCCAATAAAGTATACACACAGAAACGGAATAAAATTTATTCATAGTTTCCTTGTTGATTAATCTATGACAATGTTAAGTTATGGTTAAAACTAAAAAGACAAACACATGAATTATAAATACTTATTAAAATTTTGCTAATGATTTAACTTACACATTCATATCTTGTTTTCCATTAAAAAAATGGAATTATTGATGAGGATTCCATCAATAAAAGATAACTTATTACCTCAAAAAATACTTTGCAAATTCTGTAAAATAAAAATAAAAAATATTTTGACAAACTTAGAAATGTGATCAATTTCTAATTTGTGACATGATAAGAAAATTAATTAAAAAAATATATAAAAATATCAAATAAAGTAAAAAAAAGATAAAAATTTATCTAAAATATTTTCTCATGATTTTCTACTATTATTGTTTAAATTTCACATCATTATGAGTAATCAAAATGAGTAAAAGAGGAGTAGAAGAAAGAAATGGTGACACTGATAAGAGGCAAACTAAGAATAAGAAAGAGAGTAGTGTTAGGGGAAGGGAGCGGAGATGCTTTAAGGATTCATACAAGTTGCTGACTCTTTTAAACTAATAGAATTGATGTGAAAAACACTAAATGAAACTTATTACTTACTTCTAACAATTTTAAAAAAATTAATTAATATCTCAAATTTTATGCCAATTAATTAAAAAGACAAGATCTCTCACCATTCAAAACTAAGATAAAATAAATAATTTTATTATAAAATTTAATTTAAATATAAAAATCTCAAAATATAAATCTCCCTATTATTAAATCAATTTAAATATTTGAACAAAAAAATTTAAATGTTATGAAATCAAATTTTAAATTTACTCGTGAAATAACTTAGAGACAATATTGAATATTTTTAATATATCTGTTAGAGAAAATATTCAAGTTGGCTTAAAATTCAATATATGTTTAATATTTTTAATAAATCAAATGTTATTTTTAATATATGTTTCAGAGAGCACATCTACATGGTACCTTCTCTAGTTGTTCCTCAAAATTCAAGTTGTCTTAAACAAGCTCCTTAAACTTGGTTTAGGTACTGCATGTTACTTGTTGCTGGTATTGCAGCTGAAGTTATTGTACACGGTGAGACAGAGGGTGGAGAAAATAATGAAAATTTATTTAGAGACATCTGTTACAACAGTTGTGGTGCAGGGTTCTCAATATGGATAGACATGAACCTCTCTATGTGTCATATAGCATATTATGCAAATGGTCCACATCTGTTACGCTGCCTTGTCCACCGAAATAGACACCAATCAAGGGAATAACTTCTGTCTTAACAAGTGACAGTTTTGTTCCGGACCGAGGAGACTGATCCCAACTACTGGACAATGTTAAATAAAGGATATCAGTAGAGACAAAGCCATCTTCAGAACTGTAACTTATTTTCAGAATAATTCTGAACAAGATTGTGTAATTCTTTTACCTCATGCTAAATTAATCACATGAGTCTTAGAAGATGGTTTGTGAATAAAATTTGTATCAAATATTTATAGAAATCTGGCTTTCTAACTAACTTGATTTTAATTTTGTAATTTTAATTATGTATTTTGATTTAAATATATTCTTGGTCCACCTCATATATTTAACCCACATCTAAACAGAAATACATGTCTTAATGGTGTGAGACTGAGAAGAAGAGAACACTTTTCTATACAGGTGACAAATCCTTCAAATCGAAGAGCCTGAGAAGGCGTCCAACAGTGAACTAAGCTCTTAAAAGGAGTTCCTTTCTTCTTCTTCATTCATTGTGGTTTTGGCTTTTCTCATAGAAGAAATAGATGTCATAGATAACCAAAAGTTGGCAATAGCGCTATTTATCTTGTATGTTCTCTTATCAGCTTTCATGTTCCCTTTTTACATGCAACCAGAGCCTCCTGAGGCAGTTCTATGTTTAGGTATCATCCCTTTCTTTCTCTTGCTTTATGCTGCCTTCGCTTGGCGACCCAGTAGCGACATGCAAAGTGCTAGTAGTGACAATTTAAAAGTGAAAAGGTGTTGATCAGCAACATTTTGAGAAAACTGCCTACTTTCAGCAACAAGTTTCTTTCTTTCTCTTTTTGTTTTATTATATCTGCAAGTAGATGAAATCTGTTAAAGTTGAGAAATGACATAAGATCCTGTACCGAGAGAGTTTTATAACTAGTTTAAATTATGTAAGGAACAATGTATTTGTGTTTTTGTTTTCTTATAATACTTATTTCTCTACAATGAGTACTTGTGTTTGATTGCTTTCATCTCAGCAGATTGAGCATACATCTGGAGATTACAAATTACCATTTGTTTCGTACTTCTTAGTAAACATAGAGATATTTGCTTAGTAGTTACTTTTCATGTGTCTTCATCCGTTTAATTGTTAGCAATATAAATATATATATATATATATACACGCAGAATATAATGAGATTTTTTTCTCTTCTTTATTCTAGGAGCACCTCTGCCCTTGAATTTTGATATCTTATTCCCATCAATAACTGTAATAGTTAAATTAAAAAATCTTGCTCCTCGCTATAGGTTCTTCCGGTATTAATTTACTATTCCTGTTTCAATTCTGGTCACTATCTCAGTAGGCACATAATTGTCTTCTGGCCCATTTAGCTCTATGTTGATGGACTAGGAAACATAATAACTCATTGCTGAAAGTTTTGGACCTATCCCCATTCCCATTTTTTTATAAGTTTCATAATTTTTCAAGTAACACTAATGCTTAATGTAATGCAACCAACTAAACAATGGTTTAGGTATTGCATGGTACTTTTTGCTGGTATTGCAGCTGAAGCTCTTGTATACGATGAGGCAGAGGGTTGAGAAAATGATGAAAATTTATTTAGAGGCATCTGTGTTTTTCTTGATCCTCCATTGTCAACAGCTGTGGTGCAGGTTCTCAATATGGATCTGACATGAACCTCTATATGTGCCATATAGCATATTATGCAGATGGTCCACATCTGTTATCCCTCCTTGTCTACCGAAACAGACACCAATCAGGAATAACTTTCTGTTTCAATAAGTGACCCTTTTGTTCCGGACCGAGGGAGGCTGATCCCAACTACTCCACAGTGTTAAATAAGGATATCAGTAGAGACAAAGTCATCTTGAGAACTGTAACTTATTTCCAGAATAATTCTGAGTAAGATTGTGCAATTTTTTACCTGCATTATTATCGTGATAAATTAATCACATGAGTATTAGAAGATGGTTTGTGAATAAAGTTTCTATTAAATATTTCTAGAAATCTAACTTTTATGTGCAACTCGGTTTTAATGTTATAATTTTTTCCCTCTTCCTATTTCTCAATGGAACCCCTAACTAGGTATAGAGCCACTACTGATTCGAATTCGGGCAGCTCCTGAATTAATGTCACACCATATTACTTTGAAGTATCCTATAGTGATTGTATATAGGGTTATGATACTTGTAGATAGAAAAATACCATCATTTAATATTAAAATAAATTATTATTTTATTATGGTATATTATTTTATTATTATATATTATTTTATTAAAAAAGGTAAGTGTTAAATAGAAATAATTAATGAATATTAATGAACAGTAATATTAAATTAGAATTAGAATTTTATCTATAATAAATTGTATTTTAATTTGGTATTTCACTTGGACCACCATTGAAAGATAATAAAGTGGAATGAGGGGTTAAATTCTATTATTTATTGTTTTCCTTCATTTTTCATTACCCATGGTATAATTATAAATTGTTGGAGGTAATGTGGTAAATGTATACCGTCGGTATATAAAAGTTTAGTCATCTCTTCTAATTTTGGATTGTTTTAAGGTTTTTCTCTATAAATATTTATTCATAAGGTGAAGTAAATTAGTATGTCTGAAGAGTTGATTTTGGATTTAAAGTTTCACCAAGTTTTCCCAATTTTAGGTTTAACTTGTCATCCAAAAATCTCACCTAAAAGAAAATCATACTATAACATTACATTGTAACAGTGTCCCCTCTTTTTATTGTAGGTTGTCAGTTTCGATTACTATAAAAGATAGCAGTGGAAGCTATTATTATCCTATGTTAAGTAAAAACAATTTAATTTTTCATCTGTATATAATTGAGTATCACTATCATTACCTAGATTATCTGAGACTTTCTGAAATTAAATATGTATGAATGGTTAAACAAAGTACTCGATATTGTTAGGATAGAACTTTTAATATGATTTTGATATTTTATTATTAAATGAGATTATATTTAATTTAACTTCGTAAAATCAACTTGGAAAATGAAATTTGCATTTTAATTATGTATTTTGATTTAAATATATTCTTGGTACACCTCATATGCTTAACACACATATAGACAGAAATATATGTCTTAATAGTATCAGACTGAAAAGAATAGAACAATTTCCTCTACAGGTGACAAAACCTTCAAACCGAAGAGTCTGAGAAGGCATCCAATAGGGAACTAAGCTCTTAAAAGGAGTTCTTCTCTTTCTCTTCATTCATTGTAGTTTTGGTTTTCCTCAGAGAAGAAATGGATGTCATAGATAACAAAAAGTTGGCAATATTGCATTTATCTTGCATGTTCTCTTATCAGCTTTCATGTTCCCTCTTACATGCAACCAAAGCCCCCTGAGGTAGTTCTATGTTTAGGTATCATCCCTTTCTTTGTCTTGCTTTATGCTGCCTTCGCTTCGCAACCCAGTAGCGACATGCAAAGGGCTAGTTCTGACCATTTGAAAGTGAAAAGGTGTTGATCAGCAACATTTTGAGAAAACTACCTACTTTCAGCTGCAAGTTTCTTTTTTTATCCTTTTGTTTTATTCTATCCGCACGTAGATGAAATCTGTTAAAGTTGAGATTTGTAGATATATGACATATGAGCCTGTACTGAGAGAGCTTTGTAGCTAGTTTAAATTATGTAAGAAACAATGTACTTGTGTTTTTGTTTTCTTGTAGTACTTATCTCTCTGCAATAAACAATAAACAATGTACTTGTGTTTGATAGCTTTCATTTGAGCATAATGAGCATGCATCTGGAGGTTACAAATTACCATTTGTTTCAGACTTCTTAGTAAAGAAAGATGTTTTTTCTAGTTAGTAGTTACTTATCTCATAGGGTATATTTGCTTCTTCACACCTAAACTACTATTAATTGGAGAACTGAGTGCTTGATGCAGATAGAAACACTTTGAAGGTATTGCATGTGACATTGTCTCAATTAGAAATAAAAAGGGTGAGGGTTGGAGAAATTTGTAGGTAATCTAAGAGTGAAACTGAGAATAATTAAGATTTGTTCTAAATTATAAAGTTTTGATTCAATAATTTCACTATGATTTGAGTAGTAAATAACAGTTTCACGATGATTTGATAATAATTTGAGTCAAGAAACGTAAAAGAACAATTAAAAATAAGTAACAATTTTAAAAAGGAGTTTACAAGATCTAGAAGGACTTTGGGATTGAACTTCATCTCTTTTCCTCATTCATATTTTGGACTTGATAATAAAATACAATATTAGTAACTACTCACAATTGATGCACATATAAAAATCATTCACACCGATTCCTCTGATATGAGATTCATAAGGAAATCTCCTAAACACTGATTCCTCACCTATTTAGTAAATTATCCAGCGTTAAGAACGGATGTAATACGCAATCAATATATCGAAACTTATCCCTAGTATTCCAATATATCGACTATTTTCATCTAGGTCGGAAACTCAAAAATGCTTTCCAGTTAAGTTTAAGAATCAAAATCGAGACTCTATTGATCAGATAAAATCAAGCATTAAGCATAAGATGAAAATAGCAATGGAGTAGAAATTGAATATTATATTTAAAATCACCAAAATTACAAATGAGTTCAAAAAGTTACATTCAATCCCAAAGTTGTGGAACTTAGCTACTCATAGTAGCCATTACACTTCAAAGAAGAAAGATTGCAAAAGAAGAAGAAATCTTGATCCTAGCCGTCAGCCTTCGTCCTCTCGGTCTTGATGCCTCCCAAAACCATAAAAATCTCCTTTCTAATCTTGGTTTTGGGCCTAGGTGAAGTGACTTTTCTCTTGGGCTTTTTTCTATTTTAAACTTTTATTTCTTTTCTTCATTAATCTTCCAATCTCTCATTTTCTTCATTCTTTTATAATTGAAATTTCACAACAATTGAGATTAAATCATTTTCTTTAACTCAGAACTCAAAACATAAATTTAAATCCAAAAAACTCTAAATTGGGAGTAATTACTATTTTAAATAACACTTAAACCCACAAGTACTCAATATTTCTCATGTATAAAAACACTCAAAATTGGTACTTATTTAAAATAGTAATTACTCCCAATTTTAAAGTTTTTGGATTTAAATTTATGTTTTGAGTCTTGAGTTAAAGGAAATCATTTAATCTCAATTAATGTTTCAGGTATAATAGAATAAAGAAAATGATAGATTGGAAGATTCATAAAGAAAGAAATAAAAAGTTTAAAATAGATAAAAGTCCAAGAGAAAAACCATTTCACCTAGGCCCAAAACCAAGTTTAAAGGGAGATTTTTAGGGTTTTGGAGAGAAAAAGACCTAGAGGACGGAGGCAAGACCTAGAGGACGGAAGCGGACGACTAGAATCAAGATTTTCTTCTCCTCTTGCAATCTTCCTTTCATTGGAGTTCATTGGGGTGTAATGGCCACCATGGGTAGCTAATTCTTCATCTTTGAGATTTAATGTAATCTTTTGAACTCATTCATATTTTGGTGCTTTTTATATATAATATTCAGTTTCTACTCAATTGGTATTTTCATCTTGTGCTTAATGCTAGATTTTATCTGATCAATAGAGTCTTGATTTTGATTCTTAAATTTAACTGGGAAGTACTTTTGAGTTTTCGACCTAGATAAAAATACTCAATCTTTTGGAATACTAAGAATAAGTTTCGATGTATTGATTGCGTATAACATATGTTCTTAATGCTGGGTAATTTACTAAATAACTGGGGGATCAGTGTTTAGGAAATTTCCTTATGAATTTCATATCAAAGGAATCGGTGTGAATGATTTTTATATGTGCATCAATTGTGAGTAGTTACGGATATTGTATGTTTTTATCAAATCCAAAATATGAATGAAGGAGATAGATGAAGTTCAATCCCAAAGTCCTTCTAGATCTTGCAAATTCCTTTTTATAATTGTTACTTATTTTTAATTGTTCTTTTACGTTTCTTGATTTAAATTACTCTCAATTAATCTTGAAACCTTTAATTGCTTAGTGAGTTGTGAATTTGAGATTTGATAACAAAACTGTTCTCTGTGGGATCGACATCCTTACTTTATAAATCTATATTACTTTTGACTCGGTATACTTGCCAAAAAAGGTTAACATGTTTTTGGCGCCGTTGCCGGGGAACAGTTATTGTTTTTGAATTTGAGAACATAGTTCATTAAATACTGTGAATATCTTTTATTTTTATTTTTATTTTTGTCTTTTGTTTTCCTTTTGTTTTAGTTATTTGCTAATCCTCTTGTGTTAATTCTTGCTTAAGTTGTTCCTGATTTATGTTATTCAGAGGACAGGTTCCTAGAGATCAACTGCAGTTTGATTCAGAAATAGAAAAGACAGCTCAGAATAACCGTAGAAGGAAAAAGAGATCAAAGCAAGGAGCAAGAGAAGAACCTTCCGCTAGCTCTCACAGAGATATTCAAGTAAATCAAGAAGAGAATATGGCTGAAAGAGACAGAGCTCCACCACCGCCTCCACCTAGAAGAACTCTGGGGAACTATGCCATGCAGCAAGGGCCAAGACATTTCTCTAGTATAACAATGCCTGCTACCACTCGACATGTAGAAATGAAGGCAGCCTTCCTCAATCTGATTAGTGTCAACCAGTTCACGGGGATGGATAATGAAGATTCATACTCTCATCTTGCCACATTTTATGAGCTTGTTGGAACTATGGGGTTTGAAGAAGGTGATACTAAATATGCTTACCTTCGTTTGTTCCCTTTTTCATTAGCAGGTAAAGCAAAAGAATGGTTGAAGTCTCATCCCAATCAGAGCCTCACAAGCTGGAATGATGTAGAGGAAAAATTTCTGCATAGATTTTTCCCACTGTCCTGTTTCATCAAGGCCAAGTCGGACATTTCCACATTCAGGCAAGGGTCAGATGAAGCATTCTGTGATGCGTGGGAACGCTTCAAAGTGATGCTCATAAGATGCCCAAACCATGGCTTGGAAGACATAGCACAATTGACCATTTTTTACAATGGGCTGAGGCCTGACACTAAGATGATATTGGATGCAACAGTTGGAGGTACCATGATGGATGTGGATGTAGAGCTAGCAACAAGAATCATTAATGCTCTAGCTTCTACAGACTATCAGGCCCAACATGACAGCTAAGCTGTTCAAAAGAAGAGAATGCTTGATCTTAGTACCTCTGATGCACTCTTAGCTCAGAATAAGATCTTGACCCAGCAAATGGAGGCAATCACAAAGCAATTATCAAAATTGCCTCAGCAACTACAGGCTGTGCAGTCCTCTCCCAATCAAGGCCAAACTATGAAGTGTGATTTCTGTGGAGGTGACCACTCAAATGGACAATGCTCTTATCTAGCCAATCCTTCACAAGAAGAGGTTCAGTATATGGGAAATCAAGATAGACAATGTGGTTTTTCTGGAAATTATCATAATAATGCATCTCAAGGATGGAGAAATAATCAAAGTCAAGGCTTATTTTACATTTAAATTATATATAATATATTACATATATTCTTTTGATAAAATTTTTTAAACATAAAAAAAAAATTCTTTAGTCATTAAGGATTTTAAATGATTCGAAACTAATTTTTAAATTTTATATCTCCAAGATTTCATATCACCCACCAAATTAATACCTTCAAAATTTGAAAGATATGATAATTGTTTTCACTTTATATTCTCTTTTATATTGCAATACAAAAAAAATTATTATAATTAGAAAACATTTTTGAATGTTTTAAATTTTTTTATATTATATGTTTAAATGTGTGTGCCTAGTATCATTCCTATAATAATACCTAAACTTTGTAATAAGATTTCAATGTATTTATAATATCATATAGTTTTAAAAATAAAAGGATAATTTATAATGAATTAAAGTTTTAATTTAATGTCCCTACACAAGATTTTTAACATTTTTTTATTAGACTTGTAACACAATTACATCTACAGATAATAATTAAAATTATTAAAAGTGATTGAATGGAATAAGTTTTGCTATATTTATTTTTAAAATTAAGTTCCATTGAAACCAATGTAAACAAAATCTGATCACAGATTTTGAATTTTTTTAGTAAAATTCATAGTTTCAACTTTTTTATATTTTTTGCAATAATTTTGTGAAAAAATTTAGTCTATTTCTTAAAAATTATTATTAAAAATTCAAAAAAAATAAATTATAAATTATATTTAAAATGTTAAAAATATGTGATCCACTTCATCAACATTGGTTTCCTTGGAACTTAATCTAAAAAATATATTTAGTTAAATCAATTTTAATTATTTTAATTATTATATATAACTATAAGACTGTTAATAGAATACAAAAAGATCTAGTGTTGGACATTAAATCATAACTTTAATTCTTATAAAAAAAAATTCTTACAAATATTTGATAAAAAATATATTGAAATAGTATATTAAAGACCCACAATTTCAGTGTAATGAAACCAAAAAATCATGTAAGAAGAACACAATTTCTTCTTCATCTTTTACTGATTCTAAGAATTAGAAACTTTTTATAATCATCATAAGAATTTTTCTGTAGAAAACTCATCATGTTCGATTAGGTCTATTGTTCCTGACTTCAATGACTTTTGACAGATTCTACATCTGTTTTCCTACATCTAATTTACACATGTGTCTTGCTACCAAAACAGATACAATTAGATTTTATTTTATAAGTATAAAGCATATAAAACTGATGAAATAAAATTATTTTAACACGCATTTGTCTTTGAACTGAAAACGAGAAAGCGAGAAGAAATAAAGAAAAAGAAGAGAAAATCAAAGAGGCAGATGAAGTTCACTTGACGAGAAAGCGAAAAGAAATAAAGAAAAAGAAGAGAAAATCAAAGAGGCGGATGAAGTTCACTTGAGAGAATCTACTCTTATATACCCTTTAACATTCTAGGATTGAGTTAATTTTATTATTTAAATATTATCATAAAATACGGTGCTTTCATAATATCTGTAAAAAATAAAAAATAAAACCACGGTGCTCTCAAAATAATAATATTATTAACATGAAAAAAAATTAATCAGATTTATAATATAAATAAAACATTTATTTTATATTTAAATTATATAATATTATATATATATATATATATATTGTTTTGATAAATGTTTTGAAATAAAAAAGAAAAAAAATCTTTAATCTGCATAGATTTTAAATTTTTTTAAACTAATTTTTAAATTTTATATCTGAAACACTAATTTAATAACACTCACCAAATTAATTATTTTCAAAATAAGATATATCCTTTTTTTCACTTTGGTTTTCTTATATTACTTCAATACCAACAAAACTATTATAATTACAAAACCATTTTTAATCTTTTAAATTTGTGTTATTTTTATATATTCATTATCAGTAAATTATATAACAATATTTAACTTAAAAATAATTAATTAATTTAATAATAATCAATGAATAATATTAATTTTATAATATATTTCAATAAATTTATAGAATAAATTTCAAATTAAAAAATTCTTCTAAAACAATTATATTAAATAAAATTAAAAATATTTTTGTTTGAATTTTCAATCTCAACCAACTTTTCCTATTTAATGATAATTACTCAATCACTTAACTTTTAGTTTTAGTTTATTTTTATAGGAGTTAGTCTTGAAAGCAAAGAAATCAAACATTTCTTACTCCTTTTAACTGTCAAAAGTAGTGAAAGCATAAGATGAGAGAATGGTGTAAAAGAAGATAAATTTTGAAAATAAAAATGTTAAAACATTCACAGTTAAATACATCTTAATTTTGTCAAATTCACTAGCACCATTTGCATACCGCTTTAATTACATAACTAACACTTTGAAAAAACCTTTCAAAAAAGCATGTATAGACCAAATCTCTTCACTCTCTTTCTAGGTGAATGGGACTAGATGCAATCACAAGAAAAATATAAAATTATAAAATATTAAATAAAACTCACATTCAAGCACAAAGAAACAAGATGAGGGATAAAGTAATTGATGATTCTTGTGATTGAACACTATGTTTAATGTTTTTTAACATGTAATAAAGTTTAACAAATATAAATAGAATCCATTTACAAAATATTATTTTCAATTCTTTATTTTTTTAGAGATTAAAAACAAATGTAATTAGTGAAGTACATCAAAAAAAGTAGATGAAAAATCAATTTATCATTTATAGTTGATTAAAATTAGGAATTAGTTAAGTAAGATGTGAAAATATTTCAATTTTATTGAATATATTTTAGCTAACTAAAACAAGTATTTAGTGGATTAACATTTTAATCAATAATCTAAACTTTAATAGCCAATAAAATATACGCACACAGAAAGGGAATAAAATTTATTCATAGTTTCCTTGTTGATTAATCTGTGACAATGTTAAGTTATAATTAAAACTGAAAAGACAAACACATGAATTATAAATACTTATTAAAATTTTGCTAATGATTTAACTTACACATTCATATCTTGTTTCCCATTAAAAAAAAATGGAATTATTGATGAGGATTCCATCAATAAAAGATAACTTTATTACCCTAAAGAATACTCAGTAAATTCTGTAAAATAATAAAAAAATATTTTGACAAACTTAGAAATGTGATCAATTTCTAATTTGTGAACTATGATAAAAAAAATTAATTAAAAAAATATATAAAAATATCAAATAAAGTAAAACAAGATAAGAAATTTATCTAATATATTTTCTCATGATTTTCTACTACTGTTGTTTAAATTTCACATAATTATGAGTCATCAAAATGAGTAAAAGAAGAAAAGAAGAAAGAAATAGTGACACTGAATAAAGGCAAACTAAGAGAGTAGTGGCAGCGGAAGGACGCCCATATGCTTTAAAGGTTCAAACCAGTTGCTGACTCTTTTAAACTAACAGAATTGATGTGAAAAATTAAATGAAACTTACTTACTTCTAACAATTTTCAAAAAAATTAATTAATATCTCAAATTTTATGCCAATTAATTAAAAAGACAAGATCTCTCACCATTCAAAACTAAGATAAAATAAATAATTTTATTATAAAATATAATTTAAATATAAAAATCTCAAAATAATAATATCCCTATTATCAAATTAATTTAAATATTTAAAAAAAATTTAAATGTTATGAAATCAAATTTTAAATTTATTCGTGAAATAACTTAAAGACAATATTGAATATTTTTAATATATATGTTAGAGAAAAAATTCAAGTTGGCTTAAAATTCAATATATGTTTAATATTTTTAATAAATCAAATGTTATTTTTAATATATGATTGAGAGAGGACATCTAGGTGGTACCTTCTCTAGTTGTTCCTCAAAATTATAGTCTTAAACCTGGTTTAGGGACGGCTCTTGTTTACGGTGAGACAGAGGGTGAAGAAAATATACGGTGAGGCAGAGGGTGTAGAAAATAATGAAAATTTCTTTAGAGGCATATGTCTTTTTCTCGATCGTCCATTGTTACAACAGCTGTGGTGCAGGGTTCTCAATATGGATCATGAACCTCTGTATGTGCCATATAGCATATTATGCAAATGGTCCACATCTGTTACGCCTCCTTGTCCACGGAAACAGACACCAAGCAAGTTCTGTCCCAACAAGTCCCAATTACTCCACAATGTTAAATAAGGATATCAGTAGAGACAAAGCCATCTTGAGAATTGTAGCTTATTTCCAGAATAATTCTGAACAAGATTTTGTAATTTTTTACCATGCTAAATTAATCACGTGAGTATTAGAAGAAGACAATTTTCTCGAGAAGGCATACAACAGTGAATTAAGCTCTTAAAAGGAGTTCCTCTCTTTCTCCTCATTCATTGTAGTCTTGACTTTTCTTTGAGAAGAAATGGATGTCATAGATAACCAAAAGTTTGCAATAGTGCTATTTATCTTGCATGTTCTCTTATCAGCTTTCATGTTCCCTCTTTACATGCAACCAGAGCCCCCTCAAGTAGTTCTATGTTTAGGTATCATCCCTTTCTTTGTCTTGCTTTATGCTGCCTTCGCTTGGCGATCCAGTAATGACATGCAAAATGTTAATTGTGACCATTTGAAAGAGAAAAGGTGTTGATCAGCAACATTTTGAGAAAACTGTCTACTTTCCGGTGCAAGTTTCTTTCTTTCTCTTTTTGTTTCATTCTATCTGCAAGTAGATGAAATATGATCCTGTACTAAGAGAGCTTTGTAACTACTTATCTACAAGTAGTTTAAATTATGTAAGAAACAATGTACTTGTGTTTTTGTTTCTTGTAGTACTTATCTCTCTGCAATGAACAATGTAATTGTGTTTGTTTGCTTCGTTTGAGCATCCTAAGCATGCATATGGAGGTTACAAATGCATCTGGAGGTTACAAATTATCATTTGTTCCTAACTTCTCATAAAGAAAGATGGTTTTCTTAGTTAATAATTACTTATCTCATGAGATATTTTTGCTTCTTCACACCTAAACTACAATTAATTGGAGGGATTGCATGTGACATTGTCTCAATTAGAAATAAAAAAATAATTTCAGTGTAATGAAACCAAAAAATCATGTAAGAAGAACACAGTTTCTTCTTAATCTTTTACTGATTCTAAGAATTACAAACTTTTTATAATGTTCTATCAGGTTCTATCAGGTCTATTGCTCGTGACTTCAATGACTTTTTTGACAGATTCTACATCTGTTTTCTACATCTAATTTACACATGTGTCTTGCTACCAAAACAGATACAATTAGATTTTTATTTTATAAGTATAAAGCATATAAAACTGATGAAATAAAATTATTTTAACACGCACTTCTATTTCGAACTTCTCTTCGAACTGAAAACAACAAAGCAAGAAGAAATAAAGAAAAAAAGAAAAAATCAAAGAGTTGGAGGCGGTTCCGTTGAGAGAATGGTACTCTTATATATCTTTAAGATTCTAGGGTTGAGTTAATTTTATTATTTAAATATTATCATAAAATATAGTGTTTTAAACATATCTATAAAGAATAAATAAAAAACACAATACGATGCTTTCAAAATAATAATATTATTGACATTAACAAAATTTAATCAGGTTTATAATGTAAATAAAACATTTATTTTATATTTAAATTATATAATATGTTATATATATATATATTGTTTTGATAAATTTTTTGAAATAAAAAAGACCAACATTCTTTAATCTGTATAGATTTTAACTTTTTTAAACAAATTTTTAAATTTTATATCTGGAACAATAATTTAATAACACTCACCAAATTAATTACTTTCAAAATAAGATGTATTACTTCTTTTATAAAAGAGTAAATATTTAAGTTTTACAAAATCATGTTAAAAAAATAAGAAAATATACAACACAATATTTAATAAGGCTGTAATTATCAAAATTGCCTCAGCAACTACAGGCTGTGCAGTCCTCTCCCAATCAAGGCCAAACTATGAAGTGTGATTTCTGTGGAGGTGACCACTCAAATGGACAATGCTCTTATCAAGCCAATCCTTCACAAGAAGAGGTTCAGTATATAGGAAATCAAGGTAGACAAGGTGGTTTTTCTGGAAATTATCAGAATAATACATCTCAAGGGTGGAGAAATAATCAAAGTTAAGGCTTTGGGTGGAAACAAGATGTTGGCCTATCCAACACCCCTTACCAACAACAACAATTTCCTTCAACTCAAGATAGGACAACTAAGTTGGAATATACTCTGGAAAAATTCATGCAAGCCTCTATGACTAATCAGAAGAATACAGAGGCCTCCATCAGAAATCGACATAAGTTGGCCAGTTAGCCAAACAGCTAGCAGATCAACAAGGAAGTCAATTCTCAGCCAACACACAAACCAACTTCAGGGAGTACTGCAAGTCAATTACAACAAGAAGTGGAAAGGTTGTGGGAGAAGGTATTGGTGATAACCTGAATGTTGAAGAGAGTGGAGTGGAAGAAGAGAAAAATGAGAGTGAGGGAGAAAAAGAAAATAGTAGAGAAGAAAGTGGAAGGAGTGAGAAAAAGGGTGAGAAACACAAAAAAGGTTAGAGTCAAATGAGAAACACAAAAAAAGTGAGAGTCACTCAGCTCATACCTCCTTCAATTCTCACCACCTAGTAATAATCATCTATTTGATTCCTATTACTATTAGAATCATGATATTAGTCTCGCTTGAGTGAGAATCCCCCTCGCTTGAGCGAAAATAGTCTAAAGAGCACTCTCGTTCTAGGTCATTCTCGCTTGGGCGAAATTACTCTTGCCTAGGCAAGAATACCTCCTCACATGGGCAAAACACCTCTCACCTTGGCAAAATTGGACCTGAGAGCACCTCTCAGATTTTCAAGTGAACTCACCTGGGCGAGGTGCCTAGCTTGGGCGAGTTATGCAGAAAAAATAACGGTTCTACATATAAATCATGCAGTGTTTATTACCTTTAGAGCTATACCATGCATGCCTCAGATGATTAAATTGGGCAAAATCAACATGCATACATGACAAATGATCTATCCTAATACATACTATCTACTTAGCATATCAACATACCATCAACATTCACAACCACCCAGTACATGTAAAATAAAATCAACATCATAAAATTAAATCCCAATTTCAAACCTGTAGAAAACTTTCACAGTTGCATTTTCAAAGATACTACAATCATTACTTATCAAACCTTAACTTACACTTACAATAGATTAGAAGAAAGGCAGGTCAGCTTCCTTTACCTGAATCAAAACGAGAGTTCTTAGGAAACTCCAATAGCCTAAAGGACCTCTGATCAACTGTCAGACTAATGCTCCAGGAAACTGAGCTCATAGAAACACCGTCTGATGACTCGGAGGCCACATGCAAGCTCAGACAAAAAAGGGAAAAATGAAAAACCTAACTGCTATAAGAGAATAGGGAAGAAACGAACTTACTCTAATTGATGTTTTGATCAGATAGACTTACTCTGTCATCCGTCACGAGTCCAACGGTGGATTCAGCTCGAGAAAATGATGAAAGACAGACGCCGAGGCTTAGAGAAAAGTCAGAGGAAATGAAGGGGCAAAGATTTAGAGAGATGGTGGTTCAAGTGAAAATGAGACTTGACTACTAACATTTTCTATAAATATTTATTTTTAGTTTAATAATAAAAAGATCAGGTGTTAATTTCACTCTTACCACTCTTACTAATATGACAATTTTTTAGGCTTTTATAGGATTTCGTAAAAAAAAACACATTACTACTTTTAAGGATATCCTACAAATCCTGTAAAATAGTAAAAAATATTTTGATAAAATTTAAAAGATTTTTATGAAATCAAATTTTAATAAATATGTGAGAGAAAAAATCATATATATATATATATATATATATATATATATATATATATTAAATAAATCAATTTACTTCAAAATGAGAAAAATATAATAATATAATTATTTATTTTTTAATAATATAATATTTGTTGATAATTTTTGTATAGTCTTTAACAGTCTAAAAAATTGTCATCTGAGTAGAAGTGTTAAAAGTGAAATGAACACCTGATTATTTTATTATTAAACTGAAAATACGTATTTAAAGAAAAAGTTAATATTCAAGTCTCGTTTTCACTTGAGCCACCATCTCTCTAAAAAATTGTCTTTCCCTTCCTTTGACTTCTCTTTAAGCCTCCGCGACCTCAGTTTCTTGAACGAAGCCCGCCATTAAACTCGTGGCGAAAAACAGAGCAAAACTATTTGATCAAAATCTATGTTAGAGTAAGTTAGTTTTCTGCTCGCTTCCCTTAGAATTAGTTTAGGGTTTTACATTTCTCCTTGTCATCTGAGCTTGCATGTGGCCTCTGAGTCATCAGACAATGTCTCTGTAAGCTCAATATCTTAGAGTATTAGTTTGATAGTTGATTAGAGGTCCTTTGTGGAAGTTTGAGTTCTTGGAAAGTTTAGACCGTTGGAGCTCTTAGAGAAAACTCCCGCTTCAAGTTAAGTAAGGAAAGTTGAGCTACATATTGTCTGATTTGGGTGTTGTAGACATTTTGAACATGCATTGATAAAATATGCACAAAATTAACTTAAGGAGTCATAGAATACTAGTTATTATTTTCCTTCAAATGTAAATATGAAATGCAAATGAATTGGAGGGAACAACGTTTGAGACACGTTCCTGGGTGTTGTATTCATGAAATAGTGACATGAATATTTCAGTTATGCACATTGAATTGTTTCTGTTTCCTGCAATAATGTCTATGCAATATAGACTGCTTATAAATTCGTCTGACCCTCCACAATATTAAAATCAATTAGTAATAAGCTTTTATATTAGTCTTACATAATTGCAACTAGCAAGGTACCTCTATATTTTCGTATAAAACGGTACATCGGTTAGGGCAAACGACTAACAAAATTGAAAATCATTAAGACATGCTTTGAATGTCAAGAAAATACTCTTGAAGAATATGTTATATGATACCTAACCAGCTACTTGTTGCTATATGTTGGTTGGCTATTAAATTTTTCTTCTTAAAGATTTCTTTCAGTGGAAGACAAACAATCTTACATAATGCAACTCACGGTTTGACAAAGACCACATATTCTTGAAAAGTATATTGCAAACATTTTAAACATTGATGGCCCCGATTTTGCAAGTCGATTGTCCTAATCAATAAAATGTTTTTGTACTACAAATGTAAAGTTATCAGAGGAGGTTGTGCAAGATGAGTGTAACAATGTCAGCAATCTCTTTCACTATTGTAGAGGGAGAGACGAGTGATGATTGAATATTTTTCCTAAAAAATCTACTATGATACATTACCCTAAAAAACATGCACTAAATTGACTCAAATAATAAAAAAGAATACGAGTTCTTGATTTTCTTTTAATGTAAATATGTAATGCAGATACACAGGAGAAAACAATATTAAAGACGTTGCGTTAGTTTACAACAAATTTTCTTGAGTGTATTCATGAACTGTTTGATAAGCTTTTACTATATGTAATATACTAAATGTATTGTTTTACTAAAATTTTATAATATAATAAAAACGTATTTAACGAAATATTTTAAAATTTATATACACAAGAGTGATTATGAGAATCTTGAAATATTTTGATGTAAGTACATTGTTAAAAAAATAATATTTATATAAATTAAATATGTAACTCTATAACTAATTTAAACAATTACTAATAATGATTTATATTTAAATAGTATAAATATTGATTAATAAATTTGCACAATTTTGTACCAATTTATTTTTATATATGAATTTGAACATTTTTAATGTTTTTTAGAGATGTATAATTTTCTTGTTATTGAAAAAATTTGAAAACCGATAGCATGATTGGATAAATATATAGCTTTGTAGATAATTGATTTGAAATGAAAGAAATTTTGTTTTGTCAAAGCCAAATTACCAAACCTTTTTTTAATCTTTTCAGTTTTTGTTCCTTTTATATTTTCAATATCATTCACTTAAAAATAATTAATTAATTTAATAATGATCAATGAATAAGTATAAATGAAATTCTATATTAAATAATTAATCTATAACAATTATAAATAATTTTTTATCTTTACAATTTTTAATTTTAATTTTATTCTTATATTCGTTACTAATAATTTTAATTTTTATCACCAAATTTATAACACAACAATATTTTAATAATCATTTTAATATTTTTTATCTTTTTAATGTATTATTAAACATCTTTACAAATTCCTTTTTAAATATTTTTCAAGCTTAAAAAATTTAGTTATTATCATACTATGACGAATAAGAGGTAGAAGTCGGTGAGAGGAGAAGATGGTGACTGTGACACATAAGAGGAGAACAGTGAAGAGAAAGAGGAGATAGTGGTGACAGCGAAGGGGGCGGATGTGTTTTTAGGGTTCAAGTGTGAAACTGCTTATAGGGTTAATGGGACAAACCTACCCTTCTAAGGTTAATCTGATTAGCTCAAACTTATTTATTTCAAAAAAAATCAAATCCTTAAACTTTGTACCAAAAATTTTTTATAATAAAAATATAATTTAAATATAAAAATCTCAAAATAATATTTTTCTATTTATAAAGAATCAATAAATAAATAAAAAGCACATTGTGAACTCAAAATATACTACTAGTATTACAAAATTTTAATCAGGTTTATAATGTAAATGAAGAATTTATTTACATTTAAATTATATATAATATATTATATATATTCTTTTGATAAAAATTTTTAAACATAAGAAAAATTCTTTAGTCATTAAGGATTTTAAATGTTTCGAAACTAATTTTTAAATTTTATATCTCCAAGATTTCATATCACCCACCAAATTAATACCTTCAAAATTTGAAATATGTGATAATTGTTTTCACTTTATATTCTCTTTTATATTTCAATACAAAAAAATTATTATAATTAAAAAACATTTTTGAATGTTTTAAATTTTTTTTATATTATATGTTTAAATGTGTGTGCCTAGTATCATTCCTATAATAATACCTAAACTTTGTAATAAGATTTCAATGTATTTATAATATCATATAGTTTTAAAAATAAAAGGATAATTTATAATGAATTAAAGTTTTAATTTAATGTCCCTACACAAGATTTTTAACATTTTTTTATTAGACTTGTAACACAATTACATCTACAGATAATAATTAAAATTATTAAAAGTGATTGAATGGAATAAGTTTTGCTATATTTATTTTTAAAATTAAGTTCCATTGAAACCAATGTAAACAAAATCTGATCACAGATTTTAAATTTTTTTAGTAAAATTCATAGTTTCAACTTTTTTATATTTTTTGCAATAATTTTGTGAAAAAATTTAGTCTATTTCTTAAAAATTATTATTAAAAATATATTATTAAAAATAAATTATAAATTTTATTTAAAATGTTAAAAATATGTGATCCACTTCATCAACATTGGTTTCCTTGAAACTTAATCTAAAAAGTATATTTAGTTCAATCACTTTTAATTATTTTAATTATTATATATAACTATAAGACTGTTAATAGAATACATAAAAGATCTTGTTGGACATTAAACCATAACTTTAATTCTTATAAAAAAAAGTTTCTTACAAATATTTGATAAAAAATTATATTGAAATAGTATATTAAAGACCCACAATTTCAGTGTAATGAAACCAAAAAATCATGTAAGAAGAACACAATTTCTTCTTCATCTTTTACTGATTCTAAGAATTAGAAACTTTTTATAATCATTATAAGAATTTTTCTATAGAAAACTCATCATGTTCTATCAGGTCTATTGCCCCTGACTTCAATGACTTTTGACAAATTCTACATCTGTTTTTTACATCTAATTTACACATGTGTCTTGTTACCAAAACAGATACAATTAGATTTTATTTTATAAGTATAAAGCATATAAAACTGATGAAATAAAATTATTTTAACACGCACTTGTCTTCGAACTGAAAGCGAGAAGAAATAAAGAAAAAGAAGAGAAAATGAGGCGGATGAAGTTCACTTGAGAGAATCCTACTCTTATATATCCTTTAACATTCTAGGATTGAGTTAATTTTATTATTTAAATATTATCATAAAATACGGTGCTTTCAAAATATCTGTAAAAAATCAAAAATAAAACCACGGTGCTCTCAAAATAATAATATTATTAACATTAAAAAAAAATTAATCAGATTTATAATATAAATAAAACATTTATTTTATATTTAAATTATATAATATATTATATATATTGTTTTGATAAATGTTTTGAAATAAAAAAGAAAAAAATCTTTAATCTGCATAGATTTTAAATTTTTTTAAACTAATTTTTAAATTTTATATCTGAAACACTAATTTAATAACACTCACCAAATTTGTGTTTTTTTTATATTTTCATTATCAGTAAATTATATAACAATATTTAATTTAAAAATAATTAATTAATTTAATAATAATCAATGAATAATATTAATTTATAATATATTTCAGTAAATATATAGAATAAATTTCATATTAAAAAGTTCTTCTAAAACAATTATATTAAATAAAATTAGAAATAATTTTGTTCCTATATTTATTATTAATATTTTTAACTTTTAAATAATACAATATTTATTGATAATTTTTGTACAATTTAGTACAAATATA
>Ga0209700_103660_pt1 | contig 29044 bp, 18 predicted proteins | sample SiratroredBW_FD_187528 | JGI IMG/M metagenome (GOLD analysis project Ga0209700, IMG submission 187528) | Root nodule microbial communities of legume samples collected from California, USA - Siratro red BW (SPAdes) (version 2) | ecosystem: Host-associated > Plants > Roots > Nodule | place: USA...
AAAAAACTTAAAAAAAAAAAAGAAAAGGTGGTGAGTCAAAAAAATAATTAATAATAGAAAAACGAAAATTACAAAAAAAATAATAAATAAAAATATATATAAATTGAAAACAACAGAATCCAAGAATAAAAACAAAACAAAATAATAAAAAATTTTCAAACTGTTTTCTTCATTTGCACTTTCAAAAAAATAAAGATAATAATAAAAAAAGAACCAGTCAATCTCACTAAATCTTAACTTCCCACAAAAAATTAAAGATAATAATAAAAGAAAAGAATCAGCCAATCTCACTCAATCTTAACTTCTCACAAAAAAGAATAAAGATAATAATAATAAAAATAATAAAAATCAGTCAATCTACCCATGTTCTCCATTTCACAATAATAAAAAATAAAAATAAAAATAAAATATGACCGTTCTCAAACTGTTTCATCTCACGTTCATCTACACTTCATCTTTAATAATAAAAAGAAGAAAAAGAAAAAAGAAAGGGTTAATCTTTCAAAACTGCTTAAGGAAGAACGACTCTGACGTTAAAAGGAAAACTACGTATCATTAGTAACGGGGAGAAACGAAGAAAAAAACAGAGAGAGAAAGTAGAGAAGAAGAGAAGATTCATTCTCCTGTCTTACTATCCACAAACTGAGAAGCAAAAAACTTTTGAAAAGGAGACAATCATTTTTGAAGAACGCTCACATGTATGATTTGTAAGGTTTAGATTTTCATATGGATCTTGAAGTTTGAAAATTTGTAAATCATGTGTTCTTATCTTCTTGTAATGTTTTTTCTATTTCTTCATCATTTCATTTTCATATAAAGATAAAAAAATAAAAAAAGGGAGGTCCTTTAGCTCTTTATGACATTTTGTTTTTTTTTCTTATTTCTTAAATAATAAAAAAATTCATCATATTCCATCTTCAATACATTAGTCTCTGTATTTTGTGCTCCCAAAATCACTCTAAAACAGTCCCAAAACGACTTCTGCCGACACTGCCATTTTTCCGCTCCACCAACCGCCACCATTTACCTCCAAAAATAGCCACCATGTAGTCCCTTTAATCCCAACAAGATGCACCCAAAACAGCAGCCAAACAATACCCAAAACAACACCATTTTTCCCCAAAAATAGCATCAGTTTTATCTCCAAAACGACACCACTTTACCTTCAAAACAGCACCGAAACAACCATGAAAACGCCACAAAAACGGTGTAAAAAATGTCCCGCCGACCACAAAAAATTTGGAGTGAATCTATGTGAGGTTATCCATTATGTGTTTTATCATTATTCTATTGTTAAGTGTATCTACCTAGCAATGTATGTTGATATGTTCTTGCAAGTAGTGATCACCATGACATTTTACAAATAAAACAACATCTTTGTCATCATTTTCAAACAAAAGATCTTGACAGACATAGATACTTCTTAGGAATTAAAGTAGCATAATCTATTCTTAGGAATTAAAGTAGCATAATCTAATAATAGAATTGTAATATCTTAGAGGAAGATAACTGGATATTTTGAAGGAGATTGGACAAATAAATTCCAAATTCTTTAACACACCTATGATCACAATGCTAACTTCTACCAAGTCAAAGGTATCACTTTTAGATCTTGAAAAACTAAATCATGTGATGGTCACTCTTTTAGACATCTTAGTGTCGTAACTTAGTTTCTTAATTTTCCAAGTACAAGAGATTAGAATGTAACCATTTTCGTTTTAAAGAACATTAAAGGAATCTCTATAAATAATATATTATATAAAAATAATAATATTCAGGTTGTGACCTAATCATATGCATAATGGATATGTTCTCCCATTTCTAGATATTGTATCTTTATCTATAATAACTTGATTTCCTAGAAAAACAAGAAGCAGAATATAACCGAAAAATCTAGTTCAAAAGTTAAGAATAGGATCATAGCTTCCACCATTTATAAACTAATTTGACTTAAGTAATCGGTGAAAGAACTGATATTTGGAAAGGTTACATAAATAACTTTTATTTGTGATTAAGCAATTTTTTCTTAATATTAACATAATTCAATATTTCACAAGAGAAATAAATATAAACATAATTTGTCATTTCATTTATGAAAATAATTATCCAAAAATATTATTATTCAATTTGTTAACTTTAGTCATTGGTAAATATATGTTTTTAATAAATCATTGTGGAGTCCTAAAATTAATTATATTTATAATAAGTTTTACTAAATATGATTCATATACACCAACTTAAAGGACAGTTACTTCCTATATCCATCAAAAGCTTCGTGCACTCCATCAAATTTTTAGAAATTTCAATTGTTCTTGACAGTTTATACGAAGTGTAAGGTTCATTATGGTTGATGGTAGGTGGTGGCAGTTTTCTCTGATAGCGACTGTGGCAGTAGGTGATGGCAGTTTCCTCCACCTCCGATGGCCAACGACCGCTGCCAAATATCAAAACTCCTTTATATACATCCAAAGAGATATGAATGTCTTTTTCAGTCACCGATTGGGTGTACGAAGTAAATGAGGGGTGCAGGAAGCAACTGCCACGTAAAGGGAAGGTAGAATTAGATATATTTTAGTAGGTTTACCTCTGTGTAGTCTATATTTTTCTCTACACTAATGATAGATTGCATTTATTTATTCGTGTGATTGACGACCAAATGTTTCAATGATAATGTATATCCCTCGTTCTTTTCATTGAATCTCACATAAATTACTTATTCGAAACATGTATATACATTTTGCGGAGGTGTTTGATAATCACAAAATACCCCTTAAATTTTAAATTCTTATATTTGGTGAAGTTGGGATTTTCTCAAGATTTAGAACCACACTAATTTAAGAACCCGTAACCTGTCCTAAAAAAAAACTCATCGAAACCACCTTTTTTTTTTCTTACATCTGTCTGTTTGGATAATTCTGTTATAAACACTTCTACAAAAGAAAATAAATGAGTTTGATCATAAGATAAAATTATTTTATGTCTAAACTAATTCGTAGAAAGCTTAAGATAATTTCTCCAAATTCTTAATTTTGACCTACACAAGTTAATTTTAATTTATAAAAGAGATTATTTCATATTTTTCTTAAAATTAATTAACCTCACGCACAGATTTTTTATTATGATAAATATTTAATACAATCTCCCACTCTTTCTCCATTTTATTCAAATTTGGTTCTAATTTGAAATAGAATTTGTTATTGCGGAGTTTCCAAACAGATTTGAGACGGATGCTTCCTGCACCTCCATATGAAAATGAAAAAGACTGAAACGCCCTTAAGTTAAATTATTAAAAAACTGTCCTCTAATTTCAGTATGTAAAAAAAATGACTTCTAAATTGTATAATCTAAAAGGTAAATAAAATCTGAAAATAACTTTCAAATTCGGAAAATATTTCTCCATTTTATTCATATTTGGTTCTTGTGCTAATTTGAAACAGAATTTGTTGTTGCGGAGTTCTCTCAACAGATTTGAATAGCTTATACATTTTGGTGGGTAATGGGTGACTGCAATCCTTCATTCCCACTCATTGGTTTCCTTTCTTGATATGGATTATGGTTAATAAGATTGTTGGGATTATGGTTTCAGTGGTGTTGTGTTGGTTGTTAATTGACCGTGCTTAGACGGTGTTTCGTGGCTTGTGGAGAAAAAAAAAAAGGATTAACCTTAGAAGGTTGTTATGTAATTTAAATAAAAATAACAATGAAAATAAGAAGAATGACAAACATATGTGACCAAAAGAGTGACATTGATCAACGGTAATTGTTTCCCGCACCCCAACCCCATTCCAACCCCACATTTGCTTCCTGCACCCCATTAGTTTGTGATAATCCTAGAAATGTCCTTTGAAAATATTGAAAAGGATGAGTAGTGTGGGTGGTACTTGGTGTTGCGTTTTGCCACCCATGATCGTGGTGGTCGGTGGTTCAAGGTAGTCTTCTCCGACAACATCTTTATGAGTGAGGTAAGTTGATTTTGCTTTTGTTCATGAGTGAGGTAAGTTGATTTTGCTTTTGTTCATGAGTGAGGTAAGTTGATTTTGCTTCTATATTTTCACAAGAGATGCAGAATGAGTAGAAGTTTATTGCAAAAATCATTTTCCAAAAATGACTTTTGAAAAATAAAATTCATTCTCTCATATCAATTTGGTAAAAGTCAACACCGATGGTGCTACTAGAGGGTGTTCGGGTTTTTCGGTATGGGCAGGTACTTTTCGTGATAGTAAATATGAATATATAAGCAATTTCTCCTCTTTCCTTAGGATACAAAAGTCTTTATATGCTTAAGTTATGGAAGCTATTTTAGCAATTGAGATTGCTTGAAACAAAGACTTCAAACGTATTTAGCTTAAGTGTGACTCTTCCCTGCTTTGTCAAGCATTTAGTTTGTTTAATATCATTCTTTAGTCTTTGAGAGAGAGATGGAGAAAGTGTATAAAGATATATAAAGAAACTGAACATTTAGTTTGTTTAATATCATTCCTTAGTCTTTAAGAGAGAGATGGAAAAAGTGTATAAAGATATATAAAGAAACTGAGTTCAAAGTTTCTCATATATTCAGTAAGAAAAATCATTATGCTGACTTCGCTAGGTCTCGAGAATAAATTAGATTTTATTTCTTTAGCTTGATTAGAGAGTATTTGTCAATCTTTTCTTGCTATGAGTTTGGCCTAGTCTCTTTATATTTTTTGTATCTTTTCTTTTTTATTTTAATAATATGTTTCATATGATTATTGATCTTTAAAACATCAGGTCTAACTAAGATGTTAAAATTTATAGTGATGCCTAATATAAATTTTATAAAAAAAAATCCAAAATAGATTGAGGGATGGGTGAATAGGTTACGAAAAATAATTTTCTTAAGTGTGAGAAAAAGTGATTACAAAAATCACTTTTCTTATAAGAAAAAGTAACTTACGAAAAACATTTTTCGGAAAACAAATTTTCTATTACGAAAAACATTTTTTAGAAGAAGACAAAAGGTGACTTACGAAAAATCAGAAAATGTTTTCTAAAAGTCAATTTTACATTTCAAAAAATGTTTTCTAAAAGTTATTTTTGATTTCTGAAAAACGTTTTTCATAACTGCTTTTTACGCCTCCAAGATTCATTCTGAAAAACTAAATTCATAAGTTATTTTTACACCTCCTAATATTTATTCCGGAATATCATTTCCGGAAGCTATTTTTACATGAGTAATTTTGCAGTTTAAAAATATGATGTAGTGCAGAAAGCAAATGAGAGGGTAGTTACAAAAAATTAGTTACAAATTTTGGGCCTCAAAATTGAAAAATGTCACCCAAGGAATATGAAGATTAGGTATTTCATGTATCTGTACCATAGCTCCGGTCCCCTGCGTCTCCAAGGCCAGGAATTATGAACCTGAGCACACAGATAAAATACATTTATTAGCAATGCTACAACCAATTTTCCTAATTCTATATAAATAAATGTCAAACTATTCAAACAAATAATTTAAACATAAACAAATTATAATATTGTGGGGACACCAACCCTTTTTCATTAACTTCAGGGTCAATTATTCCAGTATACACATGAAGCCTGAAAAATATCATAGTTAGAAACTATTGCTTGAAAGAAAGAGATTTGAAGTGGTGTTTGGATTTACCCAGGAAACTGCTCACTGAGCTTTTGAAGAGCCGGAGGAGCAGAGACAGCTGATATCTGCAATGAGATAAATGCATTAAAACTTTATAGTATTAAAAATACATTCCATTATTAAATGTTCTACCACTACAAAGTCATTGCTTCACTTAACTAATTTAGCACAACAATATATTATTATTCCTTACCACTTTAATATTCTTGTTGCCAACTCCTCGATCCTTTAAAAGGTTCAGAGCAGCCACTATAGTACCACCTGAAATTCATACAAAATAACAATATGAAATACATAATTGAGTAACAGGTGTCATTTTCTTGAATTTGACTGATCTAAACTTGTGACTCAAGAATTCGATTCATAGACATTGCAAGTAAAGTTTGTGATGTGCAGAAAATCATAAACCAATACGAAAAGAGAAAGAAACAAACACTCAACATGGAGACGATGCAGGTCTCATATACACAACAAGATACAATGAATTTTGGTGAAAAATATATGATGATTATGTCACCATCACCCTCTTACAATATACAAGTCACCCATATATAAGTAACAATGGAAGGATACTAAGTTAGTTTAGACCTGAAAATAAAATCTGTTAGGTACAAGGGAAATGAGAGTGATAAAATAGGGAGAGTTTATTATAATAGGAAATTAAATAAAAAAGGAGCAGGGTAGTTTTGGTTGTTAGGATGGGCTGAGCTTTAAATAAACCAACCCACTTAGGAGTAGGGGACTTTTGGAATATTGTGAATATTGACAGAGTTTAGTCTATGTGAAAGGATGTCATTTTCTTTTGTAACCCCTTAGGGGTGTATGCATTGTGCAGAGAATTATTTGGTAATAAACATTGCATTTCAATATTTCTTGTTTACCAGTGGAGTCCTAACAAATTGGTTCGACCTGTCGGATCCAAGTGGGGGTGGAGCAAAGAGTAGTTGCTGTGGAGAAGTGGACCAGTGAACATGGATGAAAAGACGAGAGCTGATTTTGTTGTAATTAAAGAAACCATCAAAGAAATCAAAGAAATGTTGTTGGACCTCAAAAAAAACTGGCAAGAAGTTTAAAGCTGGAAAAAATTCAGTGAAAGAAGAAGAAAAGAAAGAAGTGTGATTGGTGCTTGGTAACAAATTGAAGGAGTACGAGGAGGAGAAGTTAAAATCTTGGTCAAGAAGAGTGGAACTGCTTTTTGAAGGAATGGACCCGCAAGATAATGGGTCCCAAAGAGGGAAGAGCTCGGTTAATGTTGAATATAATGGGTGTATGGTAATAATTTGGGCTCAACAACTTCAGCTTTAGAGATATTGGTTGTCTTGTTAGGAAAGGCGTGCGAAGAGAGGCAGTTCTCTTGAACATGACCCATTCTCTTACAGTACGTGCATTGAGGATGTCCCCTACCTACCACCACATCCTCCTCTTCCACGTGTGGGAACCATGATAGAAGATTCCGCAAGTTCTTGAACATTCCTGCTTTGAAGCGTTAGAATCAAAAGGAGTCGTGTGGAAACCATGGATGGGACGTTGTGATCTATTAAAAGTTTACCTCTAACATGTTCAAAGTATAGATGTATGGCACGGAGGATCATCATATAGAATTTGTCCAGCTTCTCCTTGATATCGTCTAATTACACAACCTCCAAGAACATCTTCAATTCCTCAAGAATAGATCGAGTTTCACTCATAAAAGACATCATGTTATAATCTATTTGTTTAAGAGAGGCGCCGAATATCATTTGCAAAAATATTTTAAACCTTTTTTTCAAAAAGAGTTACACATTTTCGGAGATCTAAGAGTACCAAATTATTTGGGTTCCACAAATTATTTGGGTTCCACATACACAGTAATGCACAAAGCTGAAAATCAATTCTCTTCCATTGTCCAGCTTGATTAGATGGCACAATACTCTCCTATCTTGCTCAAGGTGATCATGGAAACCTTAGCCAAGGAACCAAAGTTCAACTGAGACAAACCAACAAAGAATTTCTCCCACTCAGTTTTTCAGAAGTAATGGTAGGAGTTCCAGAGTAGGAGACAAGTCCAAAAGACATTTTTGTCAGATGAGACGAACAGAGAACAAACAGCCGCTAAGAAACAAATAGAAAAAACTAGGTTAGAACCTTCAACCACGCTAAAAATGAAGAACAATCGGTCCGCCAAACTCTATGGAGGAGGCGCGACGTTGCTTCAATGAGAAGAAGGCAGTGTGTGGATGTCATGCGCCTCGCAGTTGTAAACTAAGACTATGCACGTGGCGGCACGTGGAGCAAATTCTGCTTCCAGGACCGGCGTGGTTGGTCGTCACCTAAAGAGACGCTCCAGATCCGGTGGTTATCAAAGGCTAAGATCGATAGAGCAGGATCAACCGCTCTAATACCAACTTAAGATACATAAAAGAGACAATATATTTCAGATATCTTTTATGTTCTCATATTTATATTGATGGAATTTTGATATAATGAGTAGAGGGAAGAGCAAATATCAAAAGCCAAAACTAGAGTCCTAGGTACAAAGATAGGTACAACGTATACAACTGCTTACTACCTATATTTAATACCTATTCTAGCATTACCTAATGTTTTATGTCAAAGCTCCTTAGTATAGAAGCTAAACTTAACCTCTTCATGCAATCCTTTCCTACACTCAAAAGAACTAAAAAAGTTTTCCTAGAATGACAGGAGAAAGGCTAACAAAATCATGACAGCATCTTTGTCTTCTACCTTCATGCCAATGACTCGTATTTCACAAGCATAGAATTAAGCTTGTCAAGACAGCATTTTGACCCCAGTTCAAAGCAGCAACTTACAGTTTTTCTACCCGTCATGGGGAAGACAATCAAGCATTTTTCACTTTTTCTAATATTGAAGTTGGTATCAAAGCGTATTTGACCCCACTATGTCAGTTCAATCTCATTTTAAGATATCCCTAATTATTAGGATCGTAGCTAGAAACATAAAAGTTGATAAAATAAAAAATAAGTAGATCCCTAAATATTATCTTTGTACTCTCTTTAAAATGCAACCTTGATTCGAACTCTGTCATTGAGAACCTATTTTTGGAAAAACTTATGTTAGTTTGTGATTTGATCCCATGTGAAGGTTCATAAACAATCCTACTAAGAACCTTGAGAGAACCACCTTCAAAAAAATTCATACTACACAAAGAGAGATAAAAAGCAGGCATTGTAGATGGATGACGTGCATGAGATTGGAACATGATAAACATGAGACTATGCCTACCTGTTGCCAGCATAGGATCAACCACAAAAACTTTAGATCCTTCAGGAAATTTCTCAGGTAACCTGCAAATAAAATACAGGAAGAATATGTGTCAAAATGTGCTCCAGTAGAACAATGGGGTGCTTTATCTAAGCCAATAGCCATGCTAGAACTAGGAGAAAAGAAAAAAAAAAATTGGACAAAAGAACATATTTTTCTTGCAAATATAAATCTCTTACTTGTTCAAATATACAGTTGGCTGAAGAGTTTCCTCGTCTCTTCTTATTCCTTTTCCATAAAAGTACAAAAGTATAATTATTCAATTTAAGGAACAAACAAGAAATGTGCCCTAATTTTTAAAATGTGCATAATAGGCACCGCATAATACCCAAACCCCTATTAGGGCATCCCCAGATTTTATGATCCTTAAACAATTATCATTTTAACATGAACTATCACAGTTATATTCAAATATGTATAACCAGATTTTTTATGTATGAATTGTTTGCTAGTACAGTAAAGCAGTGGTAGGGTGTAACTCTTCTAGCATCTAGACTCTCAAATTACAGAATAAACATTAAGGCATCTGCATTTCCCCTTCCTTCTATTAACTAAATGTTTATTACCTAGATGATATGTTTTTGATGCAGGCAAGATTGATGAAGCATGTTCAGCGAGAGCAAGGCCTGCCCTCAAGATTGGAATTACCTGAAAAAAAATAGTAAATGATTTAGGTAATAGCTTGCAGAAAGACAATGCATGACCATGGAAATAACACCGCAAAAGCCAAAATGACTTGGGTCTGATCAATAACGACCAATGTCAACGACGTGAAAGGAAAGCCAAAAGCATGACATGAGCATGGTTTAGCCGAAGACATTACACCCTTAAGCTGCTTCATAATTAAGTACAAGTAAACAGAAATTCCTGTAATATTTAATCATCAGGCCAACAAGAACTCCGCAAATATTCAATTCTAGTAAAAGATAATGAAAGTAATATGCTACTTACAGCCACAGGCTCCCTTGGGTCAATGAATTCCACAGAGGCTACAGCCATTGGTGATTGAATCTCTCCAGAAACAGTGGGCTAAAAGCATCGAAAGCAAAGCAGAAAATAGACGAAATGTAAAACCAAGGTCATAGGTAAAAAAATTAATAGACAGGAATAAGAAAATTATTAGAAAGGTCATCAAATTATTCAACTGTCAGTAGGTGAAACAATTAATAAAGAGGAACAACAAAATTATTAGAAAGGCATAAGAAATCATGTCAAGCTACAAGGACCATGTTTTTGGTAAGTAATTGTAGCTAATTAATGGAGTTGAAATAAGATGCTTTAATATAATGATGATGAAGGAGTAAAAGTTTAGGATTTAAATTGGAAGAACTACTTACTAAAATGATTGAAAATTCAACTAATAAAATTATCTCATATTGGGATATCACACCATGGGTTCCATTTTGCTTAATTGACCAACCATTTGTTCTTGTTGGATTAAGTGTTTACCACTATGTCAAAAGTTATAATTCATAGTCAAGGCACAACTTTCTTTATTCAAAAGCATAGCAACCTAAGTGCCACAATTCAATTGTGACTTGACTCATCTAGTCTTTGTTATAGACAATAGGTGCAACCTACAACAATTATCCATTAGCATTTATTTTTATTTTCTTTCCTAAAAAGCTTTTATTTTTACCAATTAAGTTTGTTATGCCTATCACTTGTTATCGAACTATCCACAAATATGTAGTTTCATACGTGAGATGTCCAACCCTCGGTATAAGGGAATGCGTTATAGTGTACATAAGTGAGTACAAACATCACCTTACATATTGGTTTCATAGGGTTGAATTAGGTCTAAAGTACACTTTATAAGATGTTATTGAAGCTCCTAATCTTACGAGCCCTCTTTTCACTGACTCATTAATAGTCGCTACCATCATTGTTTGTCATCATCATTGAGGTTAGTGGTGGGCCCAAAAAGGTGTATCCAATTCGTTGTCATTATTAAGGTTAGTGGTGGGCCAAAAAAGGTGTATCCTATTCGTTGTCACCGCAAATAGCATCATCAAGACCTCTTGAACCCATTCCTAGGGATGACGCGTCTCATTTGACTCCGATTTGAGTAAATATAAATTTTTTGATTCTTTTGCCAAACAGATTCTCTTTGTTTCGAATCAAATATCTCTTTGTTTCGGGTTTTCTTGTTCCAATGTCTGGTATGAAAGATTTCTCCAAAACGGAACTTGGTTTGAGAACATTGATTGAATCAATGATTAAGTCCTCTAGATCATATATTGTACCAATAAAAGAGAAGAGTATATTCAATACTATTGGCCCTTTGTCTCAAAGCGTTTGGATTGTTGATTTAGGAACAAGTTGTCAAAATGAAAAGAAAACAACTAATTGCAATTGCAAATGATCACAGTATACCTATATGTGTATTCGAGAATATAACTTTCAAATTTTCTATTGTGTTAGGGGATGTTTTATATGTCCATAACCATAGTTATCAAACCCATGAGTTAACTCACGAACTCATACAAGTTACGAGTTTGGTCATTGTTAACGTCCGTGAACTTGGTTTTCGATAGACTTAGAGTAAACTCTATTAACTTGTGGTAGAATCACAAGTTCAAGATTGAGTCACCAAGTTTGTGATTTGGCACAAAAATGACAAGAAAAATCGTTGTTCTAGTTTGCCTTTTGAAAACCCAAATCGAAAACCCCAAAACCTAAATCAAAAACCTAAAGTGAAAATGCGTATTGTACCTCCATTTTCGAGTTTCGTCTCCAACTACCACCGCTTCGCGTAGCATCTCCGACATCATTCTACTTCTTCTCCGATATTATTCTGCTTCTCTTTTCTCATTGTGTTGTGGTTCTATTTCTGATCGTGGTTCCACTTCTCTTTCATCGCATCTTGATTCAGACATCATTTCTAATCTTCATGGTCCAAGTCCCACTTTTCTTCTCATGGAGAACTTTGTTAACTCTGATACCCGCACCGCACGTGATTTTCATCTTTCATTTCTTAATATAATTTTTTTTCTGATTTTCCTTTTTGATTTTTTTTCTAATTTTAATTTCCTATTTTGCCTTCCCTGTTTTTCTTTTAATTTTTGTCTTTTAATAGAAGATTTTTTCTTTATTTACTATTTCTATTTTTTATATTAATTTTTTTCAAGAAAGTTTTTGTTTCATTTTTAGTTGCAAAAAAAGTTTACAATGTCCGAGATTGGGACTGGTTCAAATTTTTATGATCCCAATGCAAATGCATCCTCACTTCCTAGAACTAAGAGTAAAATTGGTCTAGGGAATAGGACAAATATTGAATGGAAATATGGAGTAGATGTTTTGGACAATGGAAGAAAAGTTAAATGTAATTATCACTCAAAGACATTCAATGGGGAAATTTTCAAATTCAAGCATCTTCTTGTGGTTAGGCCTGAGGAAGCATAATAAAGAGAAGAGGTTGAATAACATTGAAGAGGTTGAATAACATTGAAAAGGTTGAATAACACTGAAGATGGATTGTGCAAAAGGGAAGATCATATTTATCTCTAACAATATTAAGAAAAGCTTAAATTCCCAAACTTTGCCCTTTTAAATTTTAAACATTTATTGTGCAATTATTTCTAATAGCATTATTGGCATTGTCATAGTTATGAACCTATTTGGAAAATAATTAATGAGAGGTGGGATAATTAGCTTTATAGACCTTTGCATGTGATGACATATTACCTTAACCCATACTTTCACTATGAACCCAATTTCAAAAATGATGTTCTAGAGGGTACAAGAAGGGTTGTATATATAATGAGAAGATTGGTCAACAACGTTGTAAAAAAAATAATAATTTGTAACTTGCTAATTTTCATTAAGCTAGAGGGCTTTTTTCCATGGAAAATGCAAAAGATTGTAGAAAAGTTATGCTTTCTAGAGAATTGTGGGAGATATTAGGGGATGGAACTTCAAAGTCAAAGAGATTTGTTATTCGAGTTTTGAGCTTGACTTACAATTCTTGTGAGTGTGACCGCAACTGGAGCTCATCTAAAATGGTTATTTATATTTGTCAAATTCTTTGTGGTTTTTAATTTTCTTTATTTGTTCTATAAATTCATATTTCTTTATTGGTTCATACAAAAAAGAAAAAAATTGAGAAGATGGAAATGATATTGAGGTTGAGCAAGTTTAAATTGAGAGTGATGGTGGAAATGTTGACATAGTTGGACCAACTTCAAATGATCCAACTTTATATGCATTTAATATTAATAACATTGTTTTTATGTCAATATTGATGATGCACGCATGTTATCTAAGGAAGAACTTGATGGTGATGAAAAAGATGAAGATATTGGAGATGATATAATTAAAGCATTGAAGACGGAAACTTGAAGACATTTATGTTTTGTGATTGTATTAACTTATCAAGGTTATCAAATTCAAGAGTCTATATTGACTCATGGGAGGTCTATAAACTTTGACTCGTAAGCTTGATCCGTAGACTCTTAAGACATTCAATGGGTTTTTCAAATTCAAGTATCATCTTAGTAGTACTAGATATGATTCTCAACCTTGTGCTTCACTACCACAAGTAAAAGTTGTAATGATGAAAGTTGTAGTCGAGCCTAAAGAAGCATCAATGAAGAAAAGAGGTTGAATAACATTGAAGAAAAGATGGATTGTGCAAAAGAGAAGTTCATATTTAACTCTAACAAAATTAAGAAAAGATTAAATTTCTAAACTTTGTTTCTTTTAAAATTTAATTATTTATTGTGCAATTATTTCTAAAATAGCATGATTGGCATTGTCATAGTTATGAAACTATTTGAAAAATAATTGATGAGAAGTGGGATAATTAGCTTTATAGGCCTGTGCATGTGATTGCATATTACCCTAACCCGTACTTTCACTACAAACCCAATCTCAAAATAATTGTATTAATTTATCAACGTTATCAAATTCAAGAGTCTACATTGACTCATGCGAGGTCTATAAACTTTGACTCGTAAGCTCGACACGTAAATTCGTAAGACTCTATTACATATGAAAATTCAAAAAAAAAAAAACATTCATGATACCGATTCTACAATATTAAAATAAATAAGTAAATATAATACATCGACAAAATATTAGTTCTTAAATTAATAAGATAATAATTAAATAACTAAAAAATACAAATGTTATCAACTTTACATGTCTAACTTATCCAATCTTACGATGAAATCATCTCCAAGATCTTCATCGCCATCAAGTTCTCCAAATAAAATTGTGCATCAACTTGGGCATCAAAACTATATTATCTAGATCACGAGCATCTAGAGTTTGATCATTTAAACTTGCTCTAGTTATGTCAGCATTTCTACTATCACCTTCAACTTAAGCTTGCTCAACCCCAGCATTACCTCCTTCAATTATGCATTCATGATCAAACTCAATATCATCAAATAGCAGAGCAACATTTTTTTCTAATTTGTTTAATTTTCACCTCAAGTTATATATCACACAAACCAAGTCATTCATCCATTTCTGGTGCAAACAATTCCTTCTTTCTGAATGAACCTAAAAACCTTAAATAACTTCATAATGTTGAATTGCCATTTCCAATAACCTCCAATTACACTCACTTATAAGAGTTACAAGTCAAACTCAAAATTTGAATAACAAACCTCTTTCAAATTTGGTGTTCTATCCTCAACATGTCCCATAATTCTTCCGAAAGCATAACTTTCCCTACAATCCTTCGCCTCTTCCATAAAAAAAAGTTTTCTAGCATAATGAAAGTCAATAAATTGCAAATTGATTGTTTTCCTTTCTGGAACATCATTAACATATCTTCTCATACATATATGAAACCCTCTTTTATCTAAGGATCATCTTTTCTAAAAGTTGATTCATAGAGCAAGTAAAGGTTAAGGCAATGTTGGATCAAATGCTTACTAGATCAAAAATTATAGTTAATATTCAGACGCAACACTTTCTATTTAAGAGCATAACAATTCAAGCACCACAATTTGATTATAACTTTGCCCACCTGACCTATGTCATGGAACAATTGATACATCCTGCAACAATCTCCCGCTCAGCAATTGTCTCACTAGAAATCAAACTTTTCGATCGTGACTTGAACCGCATGACCCATCCAACAGAATAATTGTGCAACTTGCAACAATCTTCCCCTAAGCAATTTTCCTAATTGGGAAACGAACTCATGACCTTGACTCCGATATTAATTGTTGGATCGAACGCTTATCACTGCACTAAAAGGTATAGGTGATAGCAAACGTAACTCTATCTACTTAAGAACATAACAGCCCAAACACCACAATTTGATTATGACTTAGCCCACTTCACCCACACTACAGAACAATTGATGTACCTTGCAACAAGTAATAGGCAGCTATATGCAAAAATCTATGAAATTGATTATCCCACCTCTGATCAATGATTTTCCAAAAAGGTTCATAACGATGAAAGTATCAATTATGTTATATGAGAAATAATTACACAAATAAGTAATTAAATTTAAAATGAAAGAAAGTTTAGAAATATTACCTTTTCTTGATATTATTAAAGTTCCATTTAATTTTTACTTTTGCACAATTCATCTCATACATGAATTCCATTGGAGTTTGGTATCTGAATTCACCAATCAAAAGACATCATGAATTCCATTGGAGTTTGGTATCTGAATTCACCAATCAAAAGACTACCATAAAAGAGGCAACAACTTTTTAACATGTAGTTACGTTCTTCCAAAAGCAACCATCTAATACTACATTTTCAACTTTTCTCACTTTCTATTTAGAACTTATTTGATTTCCACTTTTCAGAGTTAAACATGCTCGTCAATGATACTTTCATTTCATAAAGACAAACTAGAGTCATGTTGTGGCAAATCTAGTCATTTTAGGCTTTACTAAATCTCTTCCCTTTGTAAACTTATACCATAAATGTAGATAATGATTTTTCTTCCCTTAATGTTTATTCCATGGACCATCAAATGCTTCTCAAAATCTTAAAAAATCAAATAAATACAATGGACAACACATGGAGTATAATATAAATTCTCTCATTTTTGCATCAACAATTCTCTAACTACCGAGAGATTTGCAACATTGTCAGTAACTACCTACACTACATTTTCCTCTCTAACAAATTTTACATCATCCAACATTTTGAGCATTTTATTAGCAATTTTTGAGATATCTGAAATATCCAATGAATAAAGAAACACAGTTCCTTGAGGACTGTTCACCAAAATATTACAAATTGGACATCTTTTTTTATGTGTCCACCCATCAAATATAATTAGACAACATGTTCCCTCTCACTCATCTTTGTAATCATGAAGGAGTAGATCATATTTTTCCGCTGCTTGTTTCAGAAACTTCTATTTAACATCATGGTATGTTGGAGGTCTAAAGTCATCTCACACTTTTGCAAAAGCTAGATTTTTAATAACATTGAATGGAATAATATTTGTGTAAAGAAATTCAGCAACTTGAGCATCAACTATTTATTTATGACCTTTCTTGTATGATTGATTTAGAGTGGCTTGAAAACCATCACTAGACTTACCTTTCCTTTATTTATAAATATCTTAGTACTATTTTGAATTTATTCATTCTCTTGACCACCATCAATTTGTTCAAAATTATTCAACCTTCTTTTCTTCAATGAGGCATCCTTAACCTCTGTGACAACTTTGATCATGGAACTTAAATTTCTTTTGGCACTGAAAAACAAAGTTCAAAATCATATCTAGTACAAGCAAGATGATGTTTGAATCAGAAAATTCTTCTATCAAATGTCTTCAAACAGTAAATACATTTTAATTATTTTCCACTACCTGAAACATCTACTTCATGTTTCCACCCAATATTTGTCCCATTTCCCAAAACATTTTTACTTCTAGGTGAAAATGAGGATTTACCAACACTAACATTAGTAGAATTTGATATTAAAGTTTTAATGATGAAAGTTGTCTCAAATGCTAAGGATGTCTCATTGGAAAAAACAAGGTTAAATAGCCTTAAACAAATTGATGGTGGTGAAGAGAGATAATAGAGTTTTAATAATAGCAAAATATTTAAAAATAAAGCTAGTGATGGTGTTCAAGCTACTCTAAATCAATTATTCAAGAAAGCTGATAGAGAAAAAGTTAATGCTCAAGTTGCTAAATTTTTTTATAGAAATGTCATTCCATTCAATGTTATTAGGAATTCAACTTTTGCAAAAATGTATACCATGACTGGGAGATATAGTGTTGGTTATAAACCTCCATTATATCATGATATTAGAGGGAAGCTTTTGAAACAAGTAGTGAAAAAAAATGATCTACTCTTTCAAGTGTACAAGAATGAGTGAAAGAGAACAAGTTGCGCAATTATGTTTGATGGATAGATAGAAAAGAAAAGACATTCAATTTGTAATTTTTTTGTGAACGGTTTTAAATATACTATGTTTCTTTATTCATGGGATACCTCAAACATCTCAAAATTGCTAAGAAAGTATTTAAAATGTTGGAAGATGCTATAGAATTTGTCAAACCAGAAATTGTAGCATAGATAGTTAATGATAATACTACAAATTTCAAGGCAACTGAAGAATTATTGATGCAAAAGAGAGAATATTTATATTGGACTCCATGAGTTGTCCATTATATTGATTTAATCTTTGAGGATCTTAAGAAGCATTTGAAGGTCCATGAAGTAACTATTAAGAAGGAAAGAAGGATCACTACCTATATTTATGGTAAAACAATGCTAATTATCATGTTGAAAAAGTTTCCAAAAGGAATAAGGCTTGAAATGACTAGATTTGACACAACTTATTCTAACTTGTCTTTACAAAATGAAAACATCATTAATGAGCATGTTTAGCTCTAAAGAGTGGAAAACAAGCAAGTTTGAAACTTCACAAGAAGGAGAAAATTCAAAATGTAATATTAGATATTCGGTGTTTGAAGAACGTAACTACATGCTTAGAAATTGATGTCGCTCTTATGGTAGTCCTTTGATTGGTGGATTCCGATGCAAAACCCTCAATGAGATTCATATATGAGGAGATTGTGCAAAAGAGAAGATTAAATGCAGCTTTAATAATATTAAGAAAATGTAACATTTCTAACCTTTCTTTCATTTTAAATTTAATTATTTATTTTGCAAAATTATTTATAATATAACATAATTGGTACTTTCATAGTTATGAATCTGTTTGGAAAATCATTGATCAAAGATTGGATAATTTGTTTCGTAGGCTTTTGCATGCAACTGCCTATTACCTAAACTCCCACTTGCATTTTGAACCAACTTTTAGAAATGATGACCCTGAGGTGAAAGAGAGGTTGTATATATGCATGAGAAGATTGGTTAATGATATTGAGAAAGAAAAAAAAAATCAATTTATAACTTATTGACTTTCACTATGATAGAGGACTTTATTCTATGGAAAACTTACTCTTCTTGGAGAATGATGGGAGATGTTTAGGGATGGAACTCCTGAATTAAAGAAGTTGGTTATTCGAGTTTTTAGTTTGACTTGTAGTTCTTTATGATATGAGCAAAATTAGAGCTCATTTGAAATGGTAATTTAAGTTCAGAAAGTTGTTTAAAGATTTTTAATTTTTTTTTATTTGATTTATATATTTACTAAAATTTCATATTTAATTATAGGTTCATACAAAAAGAATAAATTGTTTGTACCATAAAAAGATGAATGACTTTGTTTATGTGATGTATAACTTGAAGTTGAAAAATAAACAAATTAGAAAAATTGTTATTCTCCCATTTGACAACATTGAGTTTGATGATGAATGGATAACTGAAAAAGGAGATAACATTGAAGTTGAGCAAATCAAGTTAAAGGTGATGGTGGAAATGTTCACTTAGTTGGAGCGAGTTTAAATGATCCAACTCTAAATGCAATTGATCTTGATGATATAGTTTTTTATAACAATGTTGATGAACAATTTTCATCTAGAGAAGAACTTGAAGGTAATGAAGATGGTGATAAAGATCTTGGATATGATTTCATTAGAAGATTAGATGAAGGACCCAGAGACTTGATAACATTTGTGTTCTTTTAGTTATTTAATTATTATTTTATAACTTTGAGAACTTATATTTTGTTGGTGTATTGTATGAACTTATTTATTTTAATATTGTGGAATTTGTTTCATGAATGCTTATCTTTTTGTTGAATCTTTACATGAAATAGATTCTTATGAATCTACGAGTCGGGTTTACCAGTCAAGATTATAAACTTTCCAGAAGTCTACATAGACTCTCAAGTTTGATAACCTTGGTTCTAGCATCTTCTATAGTAGTGTGGGGAAATTCCACAAACAATTATCAAGTACTATTTCACCACAGAAGACTGTTACGGGTGTGGAGGATGCTAACACTGCACAATAAATTCTGGGTGATGTGATTTATTGCAGTAATTACGGGGGAGCTTTGGATGAGATTTCATAGTTGAAAAAAAAATGGGTGTAGGTAGCACCGTGGAGGGAGTAAATAAAAATGAGTTAAAAAAATTAAATCATCTTTCCCTTTTCTCTAGAGCACAAAATTATCCAGCATTCTTCCTTCTAAACCCTATTTCTTCTTCCTATTCTCCCATACCCATTCTAAAAACCACCCACCTCCATTATCATCACCCATCTTTATAAATCTTCCAATTCTCATTTCCATCTTGACCTTGCCCACAAAAACCCATACCACCAAACCTCCATTAAAGCACTATTCTTCATCTTCAACTACATTTCATCTCATATCCCATTACGTCTTCCAAATGACCTTAGAACGAGAATGAAAATCCATCAAAGGTAGCACCCAAAATGCAAAGGAGCGGGACCTAAACATTTCATGTTCCTTGAATAGCAGTTGGATTTGAGAGCCTAGAGAAAAGGTATAATTCTCTCAAAACTATACAAATCTACCCTACTGTTTATTGGGATGAGGAGAACCTTGCAAATTCTTGGCTTTGAAGATGATGTTGAGTATATGTTTACCAATATTGGTTCGAAAGATTTTGGTCAAATGATATGTCCTATCAATGAGTTTGATGACCTTGGAATTCCTAAATTCTTTATTTGTGGGAAATTTGAATAGCCTAGATGATGAGGATCTCATTTGCTTTCACTTGTTTATACGATCACAACCTTGATTTAATAATTGTTAACTTCATCTTTTGTTTTCCAATCTGCAGGAAACGTTCTCAATAGCCCAATGGTATCAAACTGCAATATTTTGGGGCTTCAGTGGTGGGTGTGATAATTTTGTTGACAAGCAAAGAGGCTTGGACTTGATAGACATTATTTTACAAGTTGTCACACCCAAAAAGCCCTCCATGATACAACCCAGTTTCAGGGGTATTTTTACATCCAAGGCCCAAATGCTGGTGCAGCCTTAAGACCTGCTTTCAGACCTAGCTATGAATGGCAGTACAATAGCGCATGAATAACAACTATGGTTGGAACACTGCTTAAGGTTTATAAAGTAAGCCCTTTAGGATTGACCACATTAAGATAAAACAATAGCTCCAAATTTGTATAATTTAATAGTTATATAAAAATCAAAGATAGCAACAACATCAAATCATATAGTAGGAACAAGACAAAATCCAAAGCAAAATCATAAGAATTAGCAAGATATGAACTATGAAATAGCAACTAACCAACCAATCCCTTGAAGCTTCATACATTAGTAGCCTTCCCAACTCTGCCATTGCATTTCCTGCAAGATTAGAAACTTGGAAGTGTCAAAGAGTCATTTGTATAATTGATACAGAAATTTTGAAACAAGTCATCTTAAACTTTAGTAAAATATTAACATTAGAAAATAAACAAAACAAAAAGCTTTTTTGTGAATTTGGCTTGTTTTATGTTTTCATTTTTAGTTGATATGTTTTCTCCAAAATGCCATATTGTTTTCTGAATCAACAGTTTGCCAAAACTCGAAACCTTATCAAATTCCAGCAGCACGTTTTTGTCAAGAAGCTATAATACCATTGAGCATTAAATGGGAAAGTAGCAATTATGTTAACTAAAGTGATGATACTGTTCATTCACCATTACGTCAGTTGTAACAAAATTGATGATACCGGGTTAACATTGAACTCAAAAATCACAGAATATTGCTGAAAAATGAAACTTTGCTACTCACTGAAGATGGGACAAGGGGTTTGCTCATTCCTCAAAACTGAAACCCAATGCTTGATCAACGGATGAGGAGGCACATACACCTTCACAAACCCAACAAACAGAGTAATCAATCAAAGAAGCCACCTCTGAATGTACCAACACATACCTACACCTTCCATTATTTTTCCCTCCGCAACCAACCAGAGAAAAACCCGTTAAACCCAGAAGCCAAACCACCAAAGGAATTCAATAATCCAATACAAAGATAAATTAACCAATTAAACAGTGACAGATAAATCATCACTACAAGAAAAATTGGCTGCTTTTTTCCACTTCTTTCTCATCAACAAAAACACACCAAAATTTCACAAACCCAGAAGCCAAAACCGTACAAAAAATTACAATAGATCAATTAACTAATTAACCCACCACAGATCAATCTCTAAAGGATTAAAAAAATAACTTTGCCTCCCTTCTCTACATTTTCCTTTCTCAAATGTCAAAACCCCACAAGCGACAACCAAAAAATAAATTAAACAAATCCAAGAAAAGCCAAAACCATAAGAGGAACAATAACAATTCAAAAAAATTTACAACAGATCATTCACCATTAAAGACATCATAGATAAATTTCGATACAAAGCACAAGACCTTTCATTTCCACTACCTCCATTTTTCTTTCATGCAAGCCAAAACCCCATAAACCCAGAAGCCAAAACCAAAAGAGCAATTAAAAAAATGACCTAAACCCACAAGCCAAAACCCAACAAACAGATAAACCAACCAAACCAGCCACCACCGACAAATAACAAAAAACAAAACTTTTCGTCTTCCCTGACCCAAAACCATTACATTAATCAAAATCACACATAAAAAAAGAGAAGAACACTCACGAGCATTCGGTTCTCGGAAAGGGGCTTCTCCTCCATGGTCATGTGAGAGTACACCGCACCACACTTCCGCCGCCGCACACTGGAGCAAACGATCTGAGCAGAGAAAAATAACAGGCAGAAGGAATAAAAAGGGTGCACATTATGGAATCAGAATCGAATCCAACGGGAGCAAATATACCCATAAAAGGAATATAATAAAAAAAACTAATAATTAATAATAAAGAAATAAAGAAATAATAAATGCGGCGAAATAAAAGGGAAATGAAATATTGCCTTTGGGGTGGTGAAGAGAGGGGAGTGAGAGAGCGAAAGAGAGTGACATGTGGAGGGAATTGGTGGCGCATCGGAGGGAAAAGGAAGAGTGAGGTTGAAGATAACGCGGGAAGAAGCCATGGAGTAAGTGTGTAATCTGGGGAGTGACCTATGGGGAAGATGATGTGTGTTGTTTCTATATTAACGGTTGGTCGGATATGGATGTGTAAGGGAGGTATCCCATCTTCATTTTTCATCTTCAAATGCTCCTTCGTTTATTAGTGAATAGAGAGAATATGTAATTTCATATTTTTTTAAAAAATAAATTGCATTCTAAATAAGGATTATTTATAGTGAATAGTAAATTGTATAATTAAAATTGTGTAAATGAATAAGATAATTTGATAAAAAAAATTAACTTTAAATATAATTGTTTTGGCCAAAAATATTTTTAGTTGATTTCTAGCTCTTTAGCTAGAACATCAACAATTGTTCTTTTGCTCTTAATGAGAGTTAAAGTTTACAAGTTCTTTATTTTATTAATTTATACCGAATGTACATGAATATAAATGCACACTTTTATTCAATAATAGAAACATGACAATTTGACTCTTAAAACAGAAATAACAAAATGACAACAATTTAGGCATAAAATAAGCAACTACTTATGATTGACCATTAAAAATAACTACCAATCCATCCCTTAAGCTCTAGCTTATCTCATGAACTTTAAGAACTCCAAGCATTCGTCTAAGTTTTTCAAATTGATCAATCTTTAAAATTTGTCATAATGTCAACCACTTGCTCATTTGTATTGCAATATTTCAGTGTGATAATTCGATCATTAACCAAGTCTCTGAATGGAACCTTACTGCAATGTGCTTACTCCTGCCATGAAAAACTGAATTATTGGACAATTGTATGGTAGAACTATTATCACTCTCTGTAGCTTTCTTTGTTTCTAGTCCAAGATGCTCTATAATTCGTTTGAGCCAAATACATTGGCATGCACAGTACGCTGCAGCAATGTATTCAGCCTCAGTGGTAGATAGGCTTACCACAGGCTGTTTTTTCGAAGCCCAAGATACAACTGATGCAGTTCTAATCATAAATACTAACCCAGTAGTGCTTCTCTTATCATATGAATCTCTTGTATAATTGTTGTCACTATAGGCAAAGAAGCTCATCTTCCGTCCCTTTTGTCTTGTACATAAACCTCAATGGCTCTTTGGGGTCCTTTTTTCCTTGTACATAAATCGCAATGGGACTCTTTGGGGTTGGCCATGTATATACTAATTAAACTGACACAAAACATTAAATCTGGACATGTGACTATTAAATACATAAGGCTTCCAATTGCTTGTTTAAACTTTGTAGCATCTACTGGAATTCTTTCATCATCCTTGGATAAAACAGTTCCTATAACCATAGGATTTCACACATGATTGCTATTCATCATATCAAAGCAAGCTAGAATCTCACGTGCATATCTTCTTTGGCAAATGAAAATGCCTGCTTCATTTTGTATAACTTTTATTCCCAAGAAATGTCTCATTTTACCAAAATCAGTCATGTCAAACTCCAACTGCATTGAGTGTTTAAACTCTTCACATATAGTCCTGTTATTTCCAGTAAATATTATATCATCCCCATACAGGCTTACTATCAAAATATTGCCTCTAACCTGTTTTGTGAACAAAGTGTGTTCATTGATGCATAAACTGTTTTTTTGCAAAGTATGCTCCAATCTTACTGTACCAAGCTCGTGGAGCCTGTATAGAGCTTTCCTTAGCTTGTATACTTGTCCTTCTCTGCCTTCTTTGATAAACCTAATAGGTTGGTGAACATAAATATTTTCTTGAAATTCACCATGCAAGAAGGCACTTTTGACGTCAAGCTAAAACACTTCCCAGGCATTATGAGCAACTACTGCTAGCAACACTCTCACTGTGTCAAGTCTAGCAACTGGAGCAAAGACTTTAGTTGATTCCATACGTCTGAGCATACCCTTTTGCAACTAATCAGGCTTTATACTTCTCTATTTGTCCTCTTTCATTGAGCTTTGTTTTGAAAACCCATTTTACACCTATGGGTGTCACATTTCTAGGTGGGTCAACGAGTTCCCACGTATTGTTTTTTTCTATTGCTTTCATATCAGAGTCCATGGCCTCCTTCCATTTCTGACTCTTATTGGCTTCTTCAAAGGTTTGTGGATCTTCAGAACTAGTTGTCAACATTGCTAGCAAGTTTTCTTCTTCTGCAAACAGATTGGTTTCATAATTTCTCATCCATACAGGTTGTCTTTGAGTTCTTGTTGCCCTCCCTGCAACTAAAAGATTAGGAGATGCATAATCAACAACTATTTCATGCGATTCTAAGTCAAGGTTGTTACCTCTAGCTACTTCATGTAGACGTGTAGAATCAGTGTTGTCATTCCCTTCTTCATCTTGTCTTTCTAAATCGAGTGCAGAAGGTGAACTCTCGACTGCATCCTCGTGCCAACTCCACCCTTTGTCTTCTTCAAATATGACATCTCTGCCTACGATGACCTTCTTTGACATAGGATCAAAAAGCTTGTAAGCTTTAGTTTCATCACTGTGACTCTTGTTATCTAATTTGCGTCTTCTTTGATCCAGAATATGAACATGTGCAACACATCCAAATATCTGAAAGTAATAGGCTTTATTCCACTCCATATCTCTTCTGGAGTGTCATGACTTACTACAGTAGTTGGATTGCGATTTTGAACATAAACACACCATCGCACTGCTTCAGGCCAAAAAGATTTGGGAACTTGCTTTTCATAAAGTACTGCTTGTACTGCATTCATGATAGTGCGATTCTTGCGCTCTGCAACTCCATTCTGTTGAGGAGTGTAAGCTCTGTCAGTTTCCTGGAGATACCTTGATGAATGCAGAAGTCTGTAAACTCTTTGGATGTGAATTCCCCTCCTCTGTTAGTTCTCAGACAAACAATATGAGTTCCAACTTCCTTTTCAACACATGCTTTAAAATCCTTGAATGCTTTGAAGGCTTTAGATTTCTCATGCAAAAAATAAACCACGTTTTACGGGAATAATCATCAACAAAACTCAGAATATACCTTTTGTGGTTGTTGGAGGCAAGTGAGATAGGTCCACAGACATCAGTATGAACTAGCTGTAATTTACTTGATGCGCGCCAAGAGCTTAATTTGGGTATACTCTCACGATGTTGTTTGCCAACAAGACATGTAGTGCATACAACTGTGGAAGTTTTTAGTGAGGGTAGCCCAATTACCATTTGCTTTTGAGCGAGTGTATTGAGTCCTCTGAAATAGAGATGGCTAAATTGTCTATGCCACAACTGAGTTTCCTTTTCTGAGATATCTTCCACTTGGAAACACAAAGAATGTTGAGAACACATTGATGCTGACAAATAGAACATGCAGTTCCCTTGCATGGTAGTATGAATCACCAATCCTTGATCTGGATGAAATATTTTGCATGGCCCATGTTGGATTAGAATGGGAAGCCCTTTTTCTTGAAGTTGTCCGAGACTTAAGAGATTTGTTTTGAGTTTCGGAATGTAATAAACATCTGAAATAACATGAGCAATATTATTGATCTGAACCCGAATGTTTCCTTTGGCAGCTACCTCTGTGTAGTATCATTACCAAGTTTGATGGTTCTATGGATTCATTCTTCATGTATTTCTGTAAACTAGAGTTTATTTCCCGTCATATGATTACTGCACCCAGAATCAAGAAACCAATTCTCCATTTGAACAAGATGATTCACCTCTTCATATGCTACTAGCAGAATCTCATCTTCACCTTCAGTTGCCTCTTCAAACGTTGTATATTGAGCTTGTTTTGTATCACTAGGGCATTCATACTGAAAATGACCCAGATTATGACATTGAAAACATTCAATGAGTGCCTTGTTGAAAGACTGTCTTCCACGACCTCCTCTTCCACGCCCATGATTTCCGCAACCACGACCACGACTTGTTCCTGCTTTATCATCATACATGACTTTCAGAACTTATTCCTCTGGTTGAGAAGTTTGCATGCGTTGTTCATAAACAAGTAGACTGCCATGGAGTTCATTAAGACTCAAGTTGTTCAAGTCATTGGACTCCTCAATAAAACATACTACATAGTTGAAGTTTGTGGTCAAAGATCTGAGTATCTTGCTAACCACTATGCTGGAATCCATTACTTCACCATTTGATTTCATTTTGTTAACGATAAGTGTACGCCTGAGATAGTTGTCAATTTTTTCTCTATCCTTCATCGTCAATAGCTCAAACTCACGTCGAAGAGCTTGGAGTTGAGTACATTTAACCCTCGTTGAACCCTGATACTTCTGTTGCATAGATTTCCAGATTGTCATTGATGTGTTTTTGTCCAAGATGGTTTCAAGAATTTTGCGATCAATAGCCTGAAACAAGAAATTTTTCACCTTTTAGATCCTTTAGTTGTGCCTCAGATACACTTCTTCGTTGTGCCTAAGTGGATGTTGCACTAAGTGTAGGTATTCCATCTTCCACGAACTACCACAATTTTTTGCAGTGTAGGAAATTTTCCATAGTCATAGAATAGAAATCATAGGGTCCATAAAACCTTGGGATGACTGGTTGAACAAACTTTTCTGAGGTAGTCATGGTGTTGCACTCTGACACTAGATGCTCTCTTCACTCACCCTTGATCAGGCCCCTTGCGGAGCTCTGATACCAATTGTTTAAACAGAATGTACATAAAAGCACAAAAATACACACTTTTATTCAATAACAAAAGCATGGCTTTATAGGCCTGTAAAACTGAATTTGACTCTTAAAACAGAAATAACAAAATGACAACAATTTAGACATAAAATAAGCAACTACTTAGACTAATCAGTCCTATAAACTAGGACTATTTATTAACCCATTAAAAATAACTAACAAATTAATATTATTTAATATTTAAAATTTATATTTTTTTAATTAATCTTAAGTGTCATGAATAAATATCTCATTATTTTTATTTAAATTTTTGAGTAGTATAATTAAAGATAAAATAGAAATACAAAACATAGAAATAAAGTTTACTTGTTTAGTAATTGTATTATATATAATATATATTAATTTTTATTTTCGTAATTATAAGAAATTAATAATAATAAAGAATTGAAAGTACTTTTATTGTATAATTAATGAAAGGAATTAATTTATTTTTATGATTATCTTTTATATATTTTATTATAATTTTTCTTTTTATGGTTTGATGATTGTATTAATTTTTTTATTATCATAAAAAGTGTGATAATAGAGACATGCCTATGTTTTTACTAATAACAATAAATATAATTATTTTGACAAAATATAATGGTTAGTAAAAATATGTGTAATATCAGTGAAAAGATAGAATATGTACTTTTTTTTATATTTTTGCAAAGAAAATTACATTCTAAATATGGATAATTTATAGTAAGTAGTAAATTATATAATTAAAATGTGTATATGAAAAAGGTCATTTGATAAAAAGATTTAACTTTAAATATAATCGGTCTGACCAAAAATATTTTGACCTGATTCTAGATAAAACATCAATAATTGTTCTTGTGTTGACCGTAAGAATTTAATATTACAAGTTTTAATTACTTATTCTATTATTTTTTAAATATTAATTAATATTAATTAATTAAAATTTATATTTTTTAATTAATCTTAAGTGTTGAAAAAATTCGAGAGGGGAAACACAGAGGAGATGAAACACAATGAGACCAGAGTCAACCCATATAAGGGAATAACACCACCTTCAACCCAAAATCATAAGGTATTGGGTTTATGGGTCTTCTTTCTTATACGTTTCTCAACAATCTCATTTCTACTCAATGTGGGACTTAGACTCACACTTGAATACCTAATAATCTCTTCCTCAAGTGAGAGTCCCTCTTCCATATTGGTATACTCCCCCTCAAGCGGAAACAAATGACCCCTTACTTGTGATGTCGTTTACACACTTATACGAGATATGCTTGCCTAAAACCTCTATTAAGAGACTTTCGATACAGGGCTAAACTGTACTCGTCCAAGCTGCAAACCATTGGCTCTGATACCACTTGTTGGGAGAATTCGAGGGGAGAAACACTAGGGAGATCTCAAACAATAAGAACAAAGTCAACCCCACATAAGGGAAGGACACCACCTTCAACCTAAAACCTTAAGGCATTAAATTTATGCATCTTCTTTTTTATATGTTGCTCAACTTTCTCATTTCTACACAATGTGGGTGATAACTGTTAATAATGGGTTAATTAAGCATAGATTTGTTAGGATTTTTAGCATTTATTCTGTTTTAATTATAGGATTTTTAGGGATTTTGTTTAGTTAGGGATTTTATTGTTTATTTTTCTGTTTAATGCGTTTTTGGTTATGGAAAGAGAATGCAGTTGAGATTTAGGTGAGATTCGAAAAAAGAGAGAATAAGGAACGCTGGAATTAAGGAAAGGAGCAGAAAAAACAGATTTTAAGTGACTTCTTGCTTACGCTAAAGGAGGAGCTTGAGCTAAAACTCACATAAATCAGAAAAGAAGTTTTGAACAAAGGCGTCAACGCCACTTAAGTGTGAAGTGCGAAATAACAACCACTTTGTAACAAACAGTAGGGATCTTTTATAAAAGGAAGGCTAGAATGAACAAAAGGGCATCATCTTTTGGAAGATCTTTTGGAAGCACTTTTGCAATCAAGAAATTTTCTTTTTCCTTTTCCGTTGTATATTCATGGCTATCATGCGTAGCTAATCTCTATTCTTCTTGGGATTGAATGTAATTTCTCCACTTCAAATGTACTCTTGATATTTATTTGATATTGTTTTATTCAATTTATCTTTGTTTAACGTTTTATATTAAATTGTCATACTTTAAATTTCTCTTTGTGACTG
>Ga0209700_103661_pt1 | contig 29041 bp, 24 predicted proteins | sample SiratroredBW_FD_187528 | JGI IMG/M metagenome (GOLD analysis project Ga0209700, IMG submission 187528) | Root nodule microbial communities of legume samples collected from California, USA - Siratro red BW (SPAdes) (version 2) | ecosystem: Host-associated > Plants > Roots > Nodule | place: USA...
TCCGATGAAGGTGCTGGCGCGATCCTGCTACGGGGCAGCCACAAACTGCTCAGGGTGGGCGCGATCCGATCGCCAGCGGCCTGCCGCGGGTTGCAGCCGCGGCAGGCCATTCCTCACGGAACACGCCGACAATATCTGATTGCGCTATTACAAGGGTGGGCAAAGGCGCGCCCTTCGCGCGCCGTGCCCACGTCGGTGTTCAAACCGGGGGAGACATGGTGGGCTGTCGTCGTACGCGCGACCCGGTGGCTTTGCCCACCCTAGGATATCTCGCCAGGGAGTTCTCGTGCCCCGGACGCAGCGCAGCGCTCCTTCAGCGGTGCGCTGCAGAGCCGGGGCCCATCTCTCCGAGCTGAACCTATCGCAAGATTCTGGGTCCCGGCTCGCGCTTTGCGCGTCCGGGACACGGCAGGCTCAAACCGCCTTCACCCGCACCCGCAAGCCGTCCCGCGGCTTCGGGATCGGCCACATCTGCCAGTCCGGCTTGTAGCCCGGCGCCAGCGATACCTCGATGTTCTGCAGGAAATGCCGCGCGAAGCATTTCGCCTGCATGTAGGCGAAGTGCAGGCCGAGGCACATATGTGCGCCGCCGCCGAACGGCACAAAGGCGAAGCGGTGGCGGCCACGCTGCGCCTCCTCGGTGAAGCGCATTGGATCAAACCGGTCTGGCTCCGGCCAGATGTCCTTCATGTGGTGGGTGTAGAGCGGATTGACGCCTACGGCGGTGCCGGCCGGAATCGTAAAGCCCTTGAAAGTGAAATCGCGCATCGCGCGGCGCGGCATCGAGGGCACCGGCGGCTTGATCCGCAGCGCCTCCTTGAACGCCATCTCCGTCAGCGGCATCTTCTCGAGATCGTCGAAGCTGCTCGGCGCATCCGGGGCGAGGCCGAGCGCGAGAACCTCCGCCCGCAGCCTGTCCTGCCAGTCCGGATTTGCGGCGAGCTCGCCAATGAAGGAGGTCAGCGACGAGGTCAGCGTGTCGTGCGCCGCCATCATCAGGAAGCTCATATGGTCGATGATGTCCTGCTCCGAGAGCAGCGCGCCGTCCTCATGGGTGGCGCGGCAGAGCTGCGAGAACAGATCATCGCCGCCGTGATTGCCGCGTCGCAGCGGAATCTGCTCGCGGAAATAGGCGACGATGCGCTTGCGTCCCTTCACCCCTCGCGCCATTTGGGTGCCGGGCAGGGGGCGGCGGACCGGGGCGACGGCGGCCGCGACCATGTCGACGAAGGCACGGTTGATCTCGTCGACCTCGGGACCGATGTCGGCGCCGAGGAACGAGGCCGCAGCGAGATCGAGCGTGAGCTGCTTCATCGCCGGGTAGAGCTGCATCTCGCCGGGCTTGGCCTTCCACTGCGCGACGCGCGCGGAAATGCCGCGATCGAGATCGCTGAGATATGACTTCATCGGCCCGGCCTTGAATGCAACCGACAGCGCCTTGCGATGCAGGCGGTGCTCGTCGAAATCGAGCAGCATCAAGCCGCGCGGAAACAACAGGCCGAGCACCTTGTTCCAGCCGTGCGTGGACGAGAACAGTTTCTGCTGGTCGAACAGCACGAGCTCATTGGCCTCGGGCCCGAGCAGCACGACATTGGTCTCGCCGAAAATGTGCGTGCGGTAGACCGGGCCGTATTTGGCACCGTTCGCCTCGATGTGCCCCTTGGGGTCGGCGAGCACCTGCAAGGTCTTGCCGATGATCGGCCAGCCTTCGTCGCCGGGGATGTGGGTCAGCTCATTGCGCCTGGGCGGGGTGAAGCCAAGCGCAGGGGCGGCCACATTCTGCATCGACATGACGATTGCTCGGGTTGGCAAGCTCCGCGAGCATAGCACGATCCGGTGGTCTTGCGCGCAAGCACGAACCACCGTCGTCCCGGCCTAGTGCGCAATTGCGCACGGGGGCCGGGACCCATAACCCCAGGAAGTAGTTTGTTGCGAGCTGGCAATTACCAATCATCGCCAAACACAAATCGGTGGCTATGGGTCCCGGCTTTCGCCGGGACGACGGAGATAGACCTACCGCTTCGCCGCTTCCTTCTGCAAATCCGGGGCGTTGACGGCGGGGATGGCGACGCGGCCGGGGCCGGTCACCTTCAGCGCCTCGGCGGCCTTCTCGTTCTCCATGATCTTGGCCATCACGGCCTGGCCCGCACGCTCGAAGATCGCACGATTCTCGATCACGAATTTTTGCGACTTGCGAAGACCGTCGATGTAGCCGTTGATCTCCGGCACGACGTAGCGCGCCACCATGTCCCAGCTGCGGCGGGTGTTTTCCGGATTGGCCCAGTCGTGCACGAAGCCGATGATGGCGCCGACGCCGCCGGAGACCTGCATCACGTTTTTGATGGTTTTGACGAGATCGTCGGGCGTGCCGATGGTGGAGGCTGCGCCCTCGACGAAGGCGGTCTTGTCCACGGCTTCATCGGGCGAGGAGAACGCGGTGAGGCCCGGCCGCTGCAGCGTGCCGACATTGTATTCGTTGTGCCAGCGCATCAGCCCGGCGCCGGCCTCGCGGCGCGCCTGCTCGCGGGTCTCGGCGATATGCCAGGTCAGGAGCACGCGCCAGTCGGCGCGGCTCACCGTGGTGCCGTGCTTTTTCGCGGCGTCCTCGGCGAACTGCCATTGCTGCTGCAGCGACATCAGCCCCTGCGTCGTCATCGAGCCCAGCGAGATGATGCCGATGCCGTATTTGCCGGCCAGCGTCATGCCGGACGGAGAGATCTGCGAGGCCACCACGAACGGCATCTCCTCCTGCAGCGGCAGGATCTGCAGCGCGGCGTCGTTCATGGTGAACCAGTCGCTCTTCGCGGTGACGCGCTCGCCGTTGAAGAGGCGGCGGATCACACCGATCGCCTCGTCCTGGCGGTCGCGCTGCGTCATCGGGTCGATGCCGAGCGTATGCGCGTCGGAGGCGAGCGCGCCGGGACCGGAGCCGAAGATAGCGCGGCCGCCGGTCATGTGATCGAGCTGCACCATGCGCTGGGCGACGTTGAAGGGGTGGTGGTAAGGCAACGACACCACGCCGGTGCCGAGCTTGATTCGCTTGGTGCGCTCGCCGGCCGCGGCCAGGAACATCTCGGGCGATGCGATCATCTCCCAGCCGGAAGAATGATGCTCGCCGCACCAGAACTCGTCATAGCCGAGGCTATCCAGCTGCTCGACCAGGTCGAGATCGCGCCGGAACTGGAGCATCGGATGCTCCCCGATCGGGTGATGCGGGGCAAGAAAGGCTCCGAATTTCAGGCGCGCCATGGCGTTCTCTCCGGCTTTGATTTTATGTTTGTTGAGGCGGCGAGGCTACGTGCTCGCGGAAGCGAACGCAATCGCACGATGTCCCGCGCGGCGGAATGCAGGCATGCGCGGAGGCGCGATGGGATGTCTCGTCTCCCTCTCCCCTTCTTACGGGGGAGAGGGCGGCGGGGTGAGGGGCTGCTTCCGCAAATTCAGTGGCAGTGCGACTCGCGGAACCTCCCCCTCACCCCGGAATTCAAACTGCGTTTTGAATTCCGGCCTCACCCCGAACGCGGGGAGAGGCGAAGCAACCGCGGAAGCGCGGGAATCCTACCTGCGAGGTAATCGCGACACCACGCGCGATCTGAAATCATCGGCAACGATTGTCCGGGGTCCCGCGCCGATGCACCAAATCGTCACGCAACAACTCGATTCCTCGCGCCGCTGGTGGGTGCTGGCGATCGTGGTGGCCGCCCAGTTCATGTTCGGCGTCGACGCCTTCGTGGTCAACGTCGCCATTCCCACCATCGCGGTCGATCTGAAAGCGTCGCCGGCGCAGATCGAATCTGTCATTGCGATCTACCTGATCGCCTATGCCACGCTGGTCGTCACCGGTGGCCGGCTCGGCGACATCCACGGCACGAAGAGCGTCTTCCTCGCCGGCGTGCTGGGTTTCACGCTGACCTCGCTGTGGTGCGGGCTCGCGCAATCCGGCGCGGAGCTGATCATCGCCCGGCTGGCGCAGGGCGCGACCGCCGCGATGATGGTGCCGCAGGTGCTGGCGACGCTGCATCTGCTCTTCACCGACGAGACGCGCAGCCGCGCCTTCGCCATCTATGGCATCGTGCTCGGGCTTGCGGGCGCGGCGGGCTTCCTGCTCGGCGGTCTCCTCGTCACGCTCGATCTCGCCGGCACCGGCTGGCGCTCAGTGTTCTTCGTCAACGTGCCCAGCGGCCTCGCCATCGCCACTGCCGCCTGGCGCATCATGCCGTCGGTGCCGCGGCGATCAGGTACGAAGCTCGACGTCAAGGGCAGCGTGGTGCTGTTCGCAGGTTTGTTGTGCCTGATCGGTCCGCTGCTGTTCGGTCACGATGTCGGCTGGGCGCCGTGGTTGTGGGCGGTGATGGCAATCGGCGGCGCGATCCTCGCCGCGTTCCTGAAGCTGGAGCACGCGGTCGCGCGCGACGGCGGCATGCCGCTGGTCGATCTCACGCTGCTGTCGGATGCAGCCTTCCTGCGCGGGCTCGGCGCGGCGTTGTTCTTTTTCATCGCCAACCTCTCGTTCTACCTGGTGATGACGCTGTACATGCAGCGCGGCCTGAAAATTCCACCGCTCGCCGCCGGCATCGCCTTCATCCCGCTCGCACTTGCCTTCGTCGTGGCCTCGCGGCACAGCGGCGCGCGGGCGCGGCATCGCGGCACCAAGGTGCTGCTCGAGGGCTGCGCGCTCCAGATCGCAGGCCTCGCCGCGCTCGCGCTCGTCGCGTTCTATGTCGATGCACCGACGCCGCTTGCGCTGGCGCTCACGATGATCGTCTTCGGCTACGGTCAGGGATTGGTGATGGCGCCGTTGTCGGGCGCGGTGCTCGCGAGCGTAAAACCTGTCGCCGCAGGCTCGGCCTCCGGCATGTACGGCACCACGGCGCAGATCGGAAATGCGGCCGGAGTGGCCGCAATCGGTGCGGTGTTCTTCGCCGTCGAATCGTTGCAATCAGCGCGCGCAGGACTTCTCGTCTCGCTTGCGCTGTTTGTGACATTAGTCATGATCTGCGCCGCATTTCTGGCCTGGATGGGCCGCGCCTCTGCACCAAGTTGAGGCATAGCGGTTAATAGATGCGGATTCCGCGGGAAATCCCGGCGATTTTCGTGCGATTGACAGCGCACGGTCTTTTTATTTTGCAACGCAGCAACTATCTGGTTTGGCTGAACGTTGGAAGTTGCCCACCAGGAAGTTGCCGTGTCACTAGCCCGAAATGTCGATCTGTTGAGACGTCTGCCCAAGCTGGACGGTCTGCGCTTTGCCGAGCTCGGCCGCAGCGCGGATTCATCCAGCCCACTGCAAGAGGTCACGAATTTCGGTGACAATCCCGGCGCGTTGCGCATGCTCGCCTTCGTGCCAGCGCAGCTGCAGAAGCCGCGCGCGCTCGTCGTCGTGTTGCACGGCTGCGGCCAGACCGCTTCCGGCTACGATCTCGGCGCCGGCTGGTCGACGCTGGCGAAGCATTACGGCTTCGCGCTGCTGATGCCCGAGCAGCAGCGCATCAACAACGGCAACACCTGCTTCAACTGGTTCAATCCGGAAGACACCGCGCGGGACAGCGGCGAGGCGCGGTCGATTCGCGAGATGATCGCTCACATGGTGCAAGCGCATCGCATCGATCAGAGGCGCATCTTCATCACCGGCCTGTCCGCCGGCGGCGGCATGACATCGGTGATGCTTGCGACCTATCCGGAAGTTTTTGCAGCCGGCGCGGTGATCGCGGGTTTGCCCTATGGCATCGCCTCGAACCTGCGCGAAGCGCTGGACGGCATGTTCCATTCCCCGGCGCGTCCCGCGCGCGAGCTCGGCGATCTCGTGCGCAACGCCACCCACCATCGTGGTCCCTGGCCGAAGGTGTCGGTGTGGCACGGCAGCGCCGACCGCACCGTCAATCCCGGCAATGCCAACGAGATCGTCAAGCAGTGGCTCGATTTGCATGATCTGCCTGAGGTGCCGATGGCCGAGACCAATGTCGACGGCTATCCGCGCCAGGCTTGGTGGAACCAGGACGGCGAGACCCTGGTCGAATCCTACGCCATCACCGACATGGCACACGGCACGCCGCTCGGCCTTGCCGACAACGACCAGCGTTACGGCATGGAAGGCGCGTTCCTGATCGAGGCCGGCATCTCCTCATCCTACCACATCGCAAAATTCTTCGGTCTCACCGGCTGGATTGCGGAGGCGGCGCCGAAGGCGGAGGCAAAGCCTGCGACGCCGAAGCCGGCGCTGACGCCCGCGCCGCATCTCGCCCGCTCGATCCGCACCGCCGTCGCCGCACAGCCGGCCGCGGCAAAGCGCGAGCGGACACGCAGCTTCGATCTCGGCCAGATCATCACGCGCGCGCTGACGGCGGCGGGGTTGATGAAGTAAGCGCTGTCGTCCCGGCCTTCGCCGGGATGACAACGGAGTTTGTGGCGACGCCGTTGGTTCAGCTCAGCGAAGCTAGCCCGTCTGATCGATCCACTCGATCGGTGTCACCGTGACCTCGCCGCCGGCCACCTTCCGCGTCATCTCCTGATAGGCCCTAAAGAACTCGCGCGATTGCAGGGTTTTTTGCGCGGCATCGTCGGTGACGCTGGCGAGATGGATATAGCTACCGTCATCGCGGTGCTTCAGGACACGATAGCCGATCCGCCCTTTCAGCTCCGGATCGCCGTCGATCGCCTTGATGAAGCGGCTGATCTCCTGATGCCAGGCCTCCGTCGTGCCGATCCTGAATTCGTATGTGATCATGAAGTGCTTCATGTGGCGCTCCTTACTTCGTCGTGTGCGTCATCATCTGCGGCTTGCGCGCGATCCTGCAAGTATGGACAAAATTGATAGTATGGACTTTTTCGCCGTCGCTTCTATCCTCGGCCAGAGCGTTTTCGAGCGAAGTGGAGACCGGTTCGCGTAAAGAAAACGCGTCAAAACAGGAACTCCGCGCATGGAGGAGACGACATGGCCAAGGCAATGGCGAAGGCAAGAGCGAACCCCGCGCGCGCCTGTCCGGTCGCGGCGTTTCAGAAGATGATCAGCGGCAAGTATAAGCTGCGCATCGTCTGGGACCTCAAGGACGGTCCGCGCCGCTATGGCGAGATCAGGAGCGGCCTGCTGCGCGGCACGGAAGGCAGCGCCGAGATCACCCCGCGCGTGCTCAGCCGCGAATTGAAGGCGCTGACGGCGAGCGGTCTGATCGACCGCAAGGATTTCGGCGAGGTGCCGCCCAAGGTCGAATATCGCCTGACCCGCAAGGGCAGGAGTTTTGTGCCGGTCGTCGCCGCGATCCGCGAATGGGGCGAGCGTAGCCTCGGCGAACCCGCGGCGCTGGCGGACGCCGCCGAGTAAAACGCTTACATTTCGCCGGTGATGAACGGATTGGTCATCCGCTCCTGGCCGATGCTCGAGCCAGCGCCATGGCCGCAGATGAAGCCGACATCGTCGCCGAGCGGCAAGAGCTTGGTCAGAATCGAGTTGATCAGCGTGGCATGACTGCCGCCGGGCAGGTCGGTGCGTCCGACTGAACCTGCGAACAGCACGTCGCCGACATGGGCAAAACGCAATTCCTTGTTGAAGAACACCACGCTGCCGGGCGAGTGGCCGGGGCAGTGATAGATGTCGAACTGCAAGCCGCCGATCGAGACGCTGTCGCCTTCGTTGAGCCAGCGGTCCGGCGCAAAGTTGCGCACCCCGGTCATGCCGAAGCGCGCGCCGCTCTCGACCACGTTGTCGAGCAGGAACTTGTCCGCTTCATGCGGGCCCTCGATCGGCACCTTCAGCGCGTCGCGCAAGTCGGCAGCGCCGCCGACATGGTCGATATGACCATGGGTCAGCCAGATCTTCTCCACGCTGACGCCGGTCTGCTTGATCGCGTCCAGAATCTTCGGCACGTCGCCACCGGGATCGATCACCACGGCCTTCTTGGAAGGCTCGTCCCAGATGATGGTGCAGTTCTGTTCGAACAACGTCACGGGAACGATGATCGCGCCGGCTTTGGCTTTGGTGTCATTTTGTTCGGTCATGGCCGCACAATGCCGATTTTTGCCAGGCCGCCAAGCAAAAGATTCGGGCCAAACAGTCGGAACGAGCTCGGGAACAACCGTCACACGGCCGTCCCAATTGACCTGCCAATTTGAACCGGGGCGTCGCTGTCGCGTTCTCCCGCGCGAGGCGCAGATTTGGGTGGTCTTTCGGCATGGCTCAAGGCAACGAGAATTGGTGGCGCGACGGCATCTTCTATCAGATCTATCCGCGCTCCTTTCAGGACTCGGATGGCGATGGCGTCGGCGATCTCGCTGGCATCCTCAGACGGCTGCCTCACGTCAAATCGCTCGGCGTCGACGCGATCTGGCTGTCGCCGATCTTTCCCTCGCCGATGGCGGATTTTGGCTACGACATTTCGGACTATACCGCCATCGAGCCGCTGTTCGGCACGATGGCCGATTTCGATGCTCTGCTCGCCGCCGCCCATGACAACGGCCTGAAGCTGATCCTCGATCTCGTGCCGAACCACACCTCGGACCAGCATCCCTGGTTCATCGAGAGCCGGTCCTCACGCGACAATCCCAAGCGCGATTGGTACATCTGGCGTGATCCGGCGCCCGATGGCGGCGTGCCGAACAACTGGCTGTCCGAGTTCGGTGGCAGCGCCTGGCAATTCGACGAGACCACGGGGCAATATTACTACCACGCCTTCCTCGCGCAGCAGCCGGACCTCAACTGGCGCAATCCTGATGTTCGCGCGGCGATCTATGAGGTGATGCGGTTCTGGCTGGAGAAGGGCGTCGACGGCTTCCGCGTCGACGTGATCTGGCACCTGATCAAGGACGTCGAATTCCGCGACAATCCGCCGAACCCACATTACGTCGAGGGCCGGCCGCCGAACGAAAAGATCCTGACGCAATACTCGACCGATCAGCCCGAGGTGCATGCCGTGATCGCGCAGATGCGGCGTCTCACCGATGGCTTTGGCGCGCGCGTCTTGATCGGCGAGATCTATCTGCCGCTGCATCGCTTGATGGCCTACTATGGCAACGATCTCACCGGCGCGCAGATGCCGTTCAACTTCGCGCTGCTCTCGACCTTCTGGAGCGCGCGCTCGATCGAGAAGATCATCGAGGATTACGAGAAGGCGCTGCCGCGCGGCGCTTGGCCGAACTGGGTGCTCGGCAATCACGACCGTCCGCGCGTCGCAAGCCGGGTCGGTCCCGAACAGGCCCGCGTCGCCGCCATGCTGCTGCTGACGCTACGCGGCACGCCGACGCTCTACTACGGCGACGAGATCGGCATGCATCAGCTCGCGATCGCGCCGGAGGACGTGCGCGACCCCTTCGAGAAGAACGTGCCCGGCATCGGTGTCGGCCGCGACGGCTGCCGCACGCCGATGCAGTGGGATTCCTCGAACTTCGCCGGCTTCTCGGAGGTCCGGCCGTGGCTGCCGCTGCCCGAGGATCACATCCGCGAGAACGTCGTCGATCTCGAAGCCGATCCGCGCTCGATCCTGAACCTGTACAAGCGCCTGATCGCCTTGCGGAAGGCCTCGCCGCCGCTGATGGCAGGCGACTATCATCCGATCTCGGCGCAAGGCGATCTCCTGCTCTATCGCCGCGAGGCTGGCGGCAGAGCGGTGGTCGTGGCGCTCAATCTCGGCCCCGATCCGATCGCCGTGACCACCAGCGCCATCCGCTTCGGCAGCGAGATCCTGCTGTCGACGTTTCTCGATCGGGAAGGCGAGCGGCTGGAGGGCGTGCTGGATTTGCGGGGGAATGAGGGCGTGGTGGTGGCGGCGCCATCCTAGCCTTCGCCGGGACGACGGCGGAGGGTTTAACGAGGCTACCCCGGATGCTTCCTCCCCCGCACCGTATTCGCGTCGATGTCGCTCCGCTTCAACAGATAATCCAGCCCGCCGACGCGATACCAGCGATAGCCGTAGGGCTCCAGCACGACGCGGTGCTGGCCGCGCTTGTCGGCGTGGCTGTGATCTTCCGCGAGCAGGTTGATGAGGTGCGCGCCGGCCCCATCAGGCAGCCCTGCCGAGAACGCGATCTCGCGCGGCTTCTCGTCAAGATTGTGCATGAACAGCACCGAATTGTTGCGCCAGTCATAGCGCATGATGAACACGGCGGGATCGCGCACAGGAATGATGGTGAAATCGCCCCAACCGACTTCCGGCACCTCCTTGCGCATGCGCACGATGCGTTCAGTCCAGTTCAGCATCGAATTGGGATCGCGTCGCTGTTTTGCGACGTTGACATGTGGATAGCCGTACGGCCCCTTGTCGATGACGGGGCATGCCGGCTTGTCGCTCTTGGTGAAGCCGCCATGCGGCTCGGTCGACCATTGCATCGGCGTGCGCGCGCAATCGCGTTCGGGCAGCGACAGGTCATCACCCATCGCGATCTCGTCGCCATAGCGGATCACGGGCGTTCCCGGCAATGTGCATACCAGGCTGTAGGCGAGCTCGAGCCGCCGGCGGTCGCCGCCCAGCATCGGTGCGAGGCGACGGCGGATGCCGCGATCGTAGAGCTGCATCTCCTTGTCGGGTCCGAAGCATTTGAACACGACCTCGCGCTGCGCCTTGGTCAACCGTCCGAGATCGAGCTCGTCGTGATTGCGCAGGAACAGGCCCCATTGCGCCGTCGCCGGCCGCGGCTTGGTCGCCTTCAGCGCCTTCGCCAGCGGACGCGAATCGGCCGAGGCCAGCGCATAGAACAGATGCTGGTTGACCTGGAAGTTGAACATCATGTGCATGCGGTCGGCGTCGCGGCCGAAATATTCCATGTCCGTCTTCGGCAGCACATTGGCTTCGGCGAGGATGATGGCGTCGCCCTGCCGCCATTGCAGGAATTCGCGGAACGCGCGCAGCATGTCGTACTGTTCGACCGGTTTCTTCACCTTGGCGCCCTTGGTCGCGATCACGAATGGCACCGCATCCATGCGAAAGCCGGAGACACCGAGCTGGATCCAGAAGCCCATGATCTTCAGGATCTCGGCCTGCACGTGCGGGTTCGAGGTGTTGAGATCGGGCTGGAAATCGTAGAAGCGATGAAAATACCAGGCGCCGGCTTCCTTGTCGCGCGTCCAGGTCGATTTCTGCACGCCGGGAAACACCATGCCCTCGTGGGCGTTGGCCGGCTTCTTGTCGGACCAGACGTACCAGTCGCGATAGGGCGAGTTCTTGTCGCGCCGCGCCTCCTTGAACCAGTGATGCTGGTCCGAGGTGTGGTTGACGACGAGATCGATGATGACGCGGATGCCACGTTGCTTGCAGCCATGGGTGAACTCGACGAAATCGCCGAGCGTGCCGTAGCGGGAATCGACGCTGTAATAGTCCGCAATGTCGTAGCCGTCGTCGCGCTGCGGCGAAATCTGGAACGGCATCAGCCAGATCGTGGTGATGCCGAGGCCATGCAGATAATCGAGCCGGCGCAAGAGGCCCTTGAAGTCGCCGACGCCGTCGCCATTGGCATCCATATAGGAGCCGACGGAGAGGCAGTAGATCACGCCGTTCTTGTACCAGAGATCGTCGATCATGCGCGCGCGGCCTCGTGGGCCGCCGAGGTGCGGCGGCTGCGTGATAAGTTTTAAAGGCAAAAGCAGTTCCGCAATGTCGTCCTGGACAAGCGAAGCGCAGATCCAGGACCCATTACCACAAGAAGTCGTTTGGCGAAGATTGGTGGTTATCAGCTCGCGCTACAACAAACCCTTGGGGTAATGGGTCCTGGCTTTCGCCAGGACGACATTTGAGAATGGGCAATGGCTCGACCATTCTCGGCAGTGTGCATCCCAACGGAATCGGCTATCCTCCCCCCATGGACAACACCGCCCGCAATATCGCCCTCGTACCGCCGCCGGACCGCCGCCAGTCGGAGACCGCACTGGCAGTCGCGCGCGGCACCGCGCGACTGCTGCGCTCGCTGGGCTTCTCCTGCATTAGCGAATTGCCGCTGCCCTCGGGCCGCCGTGCCGATCTCGTCGCGTTGAACGAGCGCGGCGAGATCTGGATCGTGGAGATCAAATCGTCGGTGGAGGATCTGCGCGCTGATCAGAAATGGCACGAATACCGCGCCCATTGCGACCGGCTGTTCTTCGCCTTCACGCAGGATCTGCCGTGCGAGATCTTTCCTGAAGACACCGGCCTGATCGTCGCTGACGCCTATGGCGCGCACATGCATTGCGAGGCGCCCGAGCACAAGCTTGCTGCCGCCACGCGCAAGCAGATGACGGTGCGCTTTGCGATGGCGGCTGCGCTACGGATCAACCGTTTGGTCGATCCGCAGGGCCACGCGGATTTTTGGGAGTAGCCAAAAGAACGAAACTGTATCCCCGTCATCCTGAGGCGCGAGTGACGGGGGCGCAGAGCGTCCCGTCGGGAGCCTCGAAGGATGACGGGGATAGAGAATTGAGCGTAGTAACTACCGCGGCGCGCGCTTGGCCAGAATGCGCTGCAACGTGCGGCGGTGCATGTTGAGCCGGCGCGCCGTCTCCGAGACGTTGCGGTTGCACATTTCGTAGATGCGCTGGATGTGCTCCCAGCGCACGCGGTCGGCGGACATCGGGTTGGTCGGCAGCTCGGATTTCTCCGCGCTGGTCGAGAGCAGCGCGGCGACGACGTCGTCGGCATCGGCCGGCTTCGACAGATAATCGATCGCGCCCATCTTCACCGCGGTCACGGCGGTGGCGATGTTGCCATAGCCGGTCAGCACGATCGCGCGCGCATCGGGGCGCTTCTTCTTCAGCGCCGAGACCACGTCGAGACCGTTGCCGTCGCCGAGCCGCAGATCCACCACCGCGAAGGCCGGTGCCGATTTGCCGATCTGCGCAAGCCCGTCCGAGACGGTGTCGCACGATGTCACGGCAAAGCCCCGTGTCTCCATTGCGCGCGACAGCCGCTCCAGAAACGGCTTGTCGTCCTCAACGATGAGAAGCGAGCGGTCGGTCTGTTCGTTCAGTTCGGCGATGGCGTTCAAGGTGTTGTCCTCTCTCCAGCGCGTTGACATATGGCGTCGCAATCGATCGGTGCCAAGGCGGCAAATGGTCGATCGGCCCCGTTGTGCGACGCAAGGTCGCGGCCTATCCTATTGTTTCTTCTAGCGTCTCGATAGCCTCAAAACGCTCTCGCGGCCAATTGATCTGAACCACCGCGCCGTGGTCCGGAAAGGTCCGGTTGGTGAACAAGACCTTGGCGCCGGTGCGTTCGAGCAGCGTGCGCGCGATGAACACGCCGAGGCCGAGGCCGCGCCGCTCGCCGCCTTCATCCTGGGTCCGCCGCCGCGACAGATAGGGCTCGCCGATCCGTTTGAGGATGTCGGGCGGGATGCCGGGGCCGTCGTCGGAGATCACGAGCTCGATATCGTCCTTGTTCCACCAGGCATTCACCTCGACGGTGGTGTGGGCGAAATCGACCGCGTTCTCGACGATGTTGCCGATGCCATAGAGGATCGCGGGATTGCGCGAGCCGACCGGCTCGGCCGCGACCGCCACCGCGATCCGCACCTTGATGTCGACACCGAAATCGCGGTGCGGCGCCACCACCTCCTCGATCAGCTCCGACAGCTTCATGCGGTCGAACGGTGCGCCGGTGGAGGAGAGCTGGGTGATCTTGCTCAGGATGTCGCGGCAGCGCTGGGTCTGCTCGCGCAGGGTTTTCAGATCGGCGGCAAAGCTCGGGTCCTTCACCGTTTTTTCCAGCTCACGCGAGATCAGGAAGATGGTCGCGAGCGGCGTGCCGAGCTCATGCGCGGCTGCGGCAGCCAATCCGTCGAGTTGGGTCAGATGCTGCTCGCGCGTCAACACCAGCTCGGTTGCGGCCAGCGCGTCCGCGAGCTTGCGCGCCTCCTCGGTGACCTGGAAGGAGTAGAGGCTGGTGACACCGATCGCGAGCGCGATCGAGAGCCAGACACCGACGAGGTAGATCGGTGGCAGCACCAGCGGATCGTCGGAATCCCACGGCAGCGGCGAATGGAAGAAGAACAGGACCGAGGCGCAGGCCACAGCGAGGAGGCCGAGGCCGAAGGTGAAGCGGGCCGGCAGCGCCGTGGCCGAGATCAGCACGGGCGCGAGGAACAGGAACGAGAACGGGTTCTGGAGGCCGCCGGTAAAGAATAACAGACCAGCCAATTCCACGATGTTCAGCGCCAGCAGTCCGGCCGCCTGCATCGGCTCCAGCCGCTGCATCGGATTGGCCGCGGTCTGGAGCGCCAGATTGAGCGCCGCGGACAGGGCGATGATGCTGACGCAGGGGACGATCTCGACATTGAACTCCAGCCCCTGCGCCACGATGAAGATCGCGGCAAGCTGCCCCAGCACCGCGAGCCAACGCAGCCGCAGGATCGTGTCCAGCCGGATATGCCGCTGCGCGTGGCGAAAGTCGGAATCGGCAATTTCGGTCATATCGGCCAATGTGGCGGTGCCTTCTAAGGTCACAAACGCGCGGCTCACGGAACCAGCCAGGAATTACAAGCCTTGCGCTATCGGCTGCAATAGCAGAAGAACGGCCAGCATGACCGAGAATGACAAGGCTTCAAGCTGGCCGACTGTCGCGGATCGCAGCGCACCCGCGGCGATTGCGGTCGATCATCTCGTCAAGGTCTACAAGCAGACCCGCGCCGTCGACGATATCTCCTTTTCGCTTTCGCGCGGCAGCATCACCGGGCTGCTCGGCGGCAACGGCGCCGGCAAAACCACGACCATTGCGATGATCATGGGCCTGGTGCTGCCGACCTCCGGCCGTGTGCAGGTGCTCGGTCATCGCATGCCCGAGGAGAGCGCGTCCGTGCTGGGGCGGATGAATTTCGAGAGCCCCTATGTCGACATGCCGATGCGGCTCACGGTGCGGCAGAACCTCACCGTGTTCGGCAAGCTCTATGCAGTGAAGAACCTCGCTGGCCGCATCGCCGGGCTCACCGACGATCTCGACCTCGGCGATTTCATCGACCGCGCCAACGGCAAGCTCTCCGCCGGGCAGAAGACCCGTGTTGCGCTCGCGAAGGCGCTGATCAACCAGCCCGAGCTGCTCTTGCTGGACGAGCCGACCGCCTCGCTCGATCCTGATACCGCCGATTGGGTGCGGGCGCATCTGGAGCGCTATCGCAAGCAGCACAACGCCACCATCCTGCTGGCGTCGCACAACATGCTCGAGGTCGAGCGGCTCTGCGACCGCGTCATCATCATGAAGCGCGGCCGCATCGAGGACGACGACACGCCGGAAGCCATCATGGCACGCTACAACCGCACCACGCTGGAGGAGGTGTTTTTGGACGTCGCGCGCGGCCGGGTGAACGGCGCGAAGGAGGCGGCACGGTGAGAAGGAGTCGTAGCCCGGATGGAGCGCAGCGTAATCCGGGGTTCTCGTGTCTGGATAGGCTGATCCCGGATTGCGCTGCGCTCCATCCGGGCTACTGGTTGCGGCCGGGCTACCAGAGGCCGCCATGACCGAGCTGTCCCTCCACCGCGGCATCTCCGTCCATCGCATCGGCGCGATGATCCTGCGCTATTGGTATCTCTTGATGTCTTCCTGGCCGCGGCTGCTCGAGCTCTTGTACTGGCCGGCGCTGCAAGTCATCACCTGGGGCTTTCTCCAGCTCTACATCGCCGAAAATGCCAATTTCTTCGCGCGCGCCGGCGGCACGCTGATCGGCGCCGTCATCCTCTGGGACATCCTGTTCCGCGGGCAGCTCGGCTTCTCCATCTCGTTCCTGGAGGAGATGTGGGCGCGCAACATCGGCAATCTCATGATGAGCCCGCTCAAGCCGATCGAGTTTCTGCTGTCGCTGATGGTCATGAGCCTGATCCGGCTCGCCATCGGCATCATCCCGATGACCCTGCTCGCGCTGTTCCTGTTTCACTTCAACGTCTATGCCCTCGGCCTGCCGCTGATCGCCTTCTTCTGCAATCTGATCTTCACGAGCTGGTCAGTCGGCATCTTCGTCTCGGGCCTGGTGCTGCGAAACGGCCTCGGCGCCGAGAGCATCGTCTGGACCTTGATGTTCGCCATCCTGCCGCTGGCGTGCGTCTACTATCCCGTCAGCGTGCTGCCGGCCTGGTTGCAATACGTCGCCTGGGCGTTGCCGCCGACCTACGCCTTCGAGGGCATGCGCGCGCTCCTGATCGAGCAAACCTTTCGGACCGATCTGATGCTGGAGGCATTGGCCATCAACGCAGTACTGCTGGTTGCATCTTTTGGGGCATTCCTTGCCCTGTTGCGAAGCGCCAGGAAGCACGGCTCGCTGCTCTCGGCTGGCGAATAACGTCACTTTCCCGTGGATTCAGGCTAGTTTTGGCTTTCCCAACACGTAGATGTACGGAACCATGCATTGACGCAATATTGCGCATTCGGCAGTATGCTGCGATGCGAAGAGGAATATAGCGATGCCTATTGGTGAGTTTGGCGGCGCGCCGCCCCTGGCGGCTGAAGGCAGTCCGGTCCTGACGACGCCGATGTACTGGATGTACGAGATGGCGCATGCCTCTCTCAATCCGGCCCGCGCGGTCACCGATGCGACCAAGCTCCTGTTTCAGAATCCCCTCAATCCCTTGGCGCGCACCGAGGTCGGCAAGTCGGTCGCCGCGGCCTGCGAATTGTTCGAGCGCACCACGCGCCGCTACGGCAAGCCGGAATGGGGCCTCAACGACACCGAGGTCAACGGCATCCGCGTGCCCGTCGAGATCCGCTCGGTCTGGGAAAAGCCGTTCTGCCAGCTGCTCTACTTCGATCGCAAGTTCGCTCGTCCCTTGCGCAGCCCGCAGCCGCGCGTGCTGATCGTCGCGCCGATGTCCGGCCATTATGCCACGCTGCTGCGCGGCACGGTGGAAGCCCTCCTGCCCGCGCATGAGGTCTACATCACCGATTGGGCCGATGCCCGCATGGTGCCGCTCAGCGAAGGCCGCTTCGACCTCGACGACTACATCGACTATGTCATCGAGATGCTGCACGTCCTCGGCGGCAACACCCATGTCATGGCAGTGTGCCAGCCCTCCGTGCCCGTCGTCGCCGCCGTCTCGATCATGGAAGCGCGGCGCGATCCCTTCGTGCCCACCTCGATGACGCTGATGGGCGGGCCGATCGATACCCGCCGCAATCCGACCGCGGTGAACAACCTCGCTCAGGAGCGCGGCATCGACTGGTTCCGCAACCATGTCATCACCAAGGTGCCGTTCCCGCATCCGGGCATGATGCGCGACGTCTATCCGGGATTCCTGCAGCTCAACGGCTTCATCAGCATGAATCTCGACCGGCACATGGATGCGCACAAGCAGCTCTTCGCCAATCTGGTGAAGGGCGACGGTGACCTCGTCGACAAGCATCGCGAGTTCTACGATGAATATCTCGCGGTCATGGACCTCTCCGCCGAGTATTATCTGCAAACCGTCGACACCGTGTTCGTGAAGCACGCGCTGCCCAAGGGCGAGATGACCCACCGTGGAACACACGTCGATCCCTCCAAGATCACGCGCGTGGCGTTGATGACGGTCGAAGGCGAGAAGGACGACATCTCCGGTCTCGGTCAGACCGAAGCAACGCACACATTGTGCAGCTCGATTCCCGATCATCGCCGCGTTCATTACGTCCAGAAGGGTGTCGGACATTACGGCGTGTTCAACGGTTCGCGTTTCAAGTCGGAAATCGTGCCGCGGATTCATGATTTCATGGTCTCGGCGGCGAATCCGAGCTCATTGCAGGCGCTCGCGGCCGAATAGAGCGTTTTTCGAGCGAAGTGGCGACCGGTTCGCGTAGAGAAAACGCGTCAAAACAGGAAACAAGAGCCGCTCCGATTTCATCGGTGCGGCTCGGGTGGCGTATTTCGGCTTTCCCGTCGAAAATTCAGGCCCTGTCGGAGGCTCCGACAGGGGTCGCTTCCCTCCAGATTCGCGGTATTTAGGTAGCCTTATAGGAGTGAGTCGACACTCAGCCCTTGGGGGTGCCGCATGCATCCAGCGGGGGCGAAAAAAACGGGTTCCAACCCCAGTCTGTAGGGTCTCCCGGACGCTTGACCGCTGTATATTGGGCAAATGATTTGTTTTTGCGCCGAGCGCTTTCCATGGCGGCGGTTATGGCAGAATCCGGGCGCCCTCCTGCCCCCCGGACTGACAGACATGGCCACTCGCGCGCTCCTTTATCGGCGGCCCCACGAACCGAAGACCCTCGTCATCACCCACGGATCGCAGTTTTTCGCGATCAGGTTGCGCCGACACAGACGCGCGCGCCGCTACACGCTCAGAATTCATCCGAGCGACCGCGAAGCCATCCTCACCATGCCGCCGCGTGGCACGCTCGTCGAGGCCAAGGACTTCGCGCAGCGTCACGGTGCGTGGATCGCTGCACGTCTCGGTCGCTTGCCGAAGGCCGCTCCGTTCCAGTCGGGAACGGTGATACCGCTGCGCGGCGTTCCCCATCGCATCGTTCACCGCGCCGGTGAGCGTGGCACGGTGTGGACCGAGATGCGCGACAGCGGTGAACGCATTCTCTGCGTTGCCGGCGGCTTCGACTATGTCGACCGCCGCGTCAGCGACTTCCTCAAGCGCGAGGCGCGCCGGGACCTTCAGCGCTCGGCGGAAGCCTACGCGGCCGAGCTCGGCGTCAGGGTCAAGCGGCTCTCGATCCGCGACCAGTCCAGCCGTTGGGGTTCCTGCACCTCGGCCGGCTCGCTGTCGTTCTCCTGGCGCCTGATCCTCGCGCCGCCCTTCGTGCTCGACTACCTCGCCGCCCACGAGGTCGCCCATCTCGTCGAGATGAACCACTCGGCGCGGTTCTGGCGCGTGTGCGGAAAAGTCTGCCCGTCGATGGAGCGCGCCAAGAAGTGGCTCGATACGTACGGCAATGACCTGCATCGGTATGGGGCCGAGGATTAGGCCTCGTTGCGGGTTAAGCGCCACTACCAGCACAGCATTCGATGTCGTCGCCCGGCTTGACCGGGCGACGACAGTATTCCAGAGACGGTTGTTGTCGGCCGAGACGCCGCGGCGTACTGGATTCCCCGCCCTCGCGGGAATGACAGGGCAGGGTGGAGCAACACCCAAGCCTCTCGCTCGATTTTCGCCACACTTCGCGACGATTGCGCGTCTCGCTCGTTTAGTCCCGCCGCATCAAACGCTTCGTATCATCAGCGGCGCATCGCGCCGGCGATTGCCGTCTACTGTGCATGGGGTTGTTTTCGCAGTTTTTGTTTCAAGGGGCCCAAGGCCCTCAGCCCCAACCTATCGATTCCCGCCAAACAGGCGGTCCATCAGCCAGCCATCGAGCCCCGCCGCCGCCTCGGGGCGCACATTGGCGCGCGTGGGGGGCGGCGGGCGATAGCTGCCATTGTTCGCCGGTGCCGGCCCAGGCGCTGTCGGCGGAGACACCTGCGAAGCCGCCTGCGCGAGGTTCGACAGGCCCCAGCTGGCTTGTGAATTCGGCAAGGCGGCCACGGGCACGCCCTCGTGCGCCGTGCGCATGAAGCGCGTCCAGACTTCGACCGGCAGGCCGCCGCCGGTCGCCTTCTTGGTCGGCGAGTTGTCGTCATTGCCGAGCCAGACGCCGGTGACGAGGTTGGCGGTGTAGCCGATGAACCAGGCGTCGCGGTAATCCTGGCTGGTGCCGGTCTTGCCGGCCGCCGGCCAGCCGGGGATTTCGGCCTTCCTGGCGGTGCCGCTGAGCAAGGTCTCCCGCATCATCGTGTTCATCATGCCGACATAGCGGGGGTCGATTACCTGGTTGCGCTCGTCCGGCTGGCGCATGTAGAGCAGCTTGCCACTGAGCGTCCTGATCCGCGTCACGACATGCGGCGTCACCGCAAGGCCGCCATTGGCGAAGGGGGCATAGGCGCCGACCAGTTCGACCATGGAGACTTCCGAGGTGCCCAGCGCGATCGAGGCATTGGGCTCGAGTTTCGAGGAGATGCCGAGCCGGTGCGCGGTGCGCACCACGTTCTTCGGCCCGACCTCGAGGCCGAGGCGTATGGCAACCGTGTTGAGCGACATCGCCAGCGCCTGCGTCAGCGTCACCGCGCCGAAATATTCGTGGGTGTAGTTCTCAGGCCGCCAACCCTTCACCTCGATCGGGGCGTCCTGGCGGACGGTATCCGGCGTCAGCCCCTGCTCGAGCGCGGTGAGGTACACGAACGGCTTGAACGAGGAGCCCGGCTGGCGTTTTGCCGTGACCGCGCGGTTGTACTGGCTCTCGGAATAGTTCCGCCCGCCCACCATGGCGCGCACGGCGCCATCGGGCGCCATCGCCACCAGCGCACCCTGGCTGACGTTGAACTTGACGCTCTTGGCCGCGAGCTCGTCGATGATGGCGGCTTCCGCCACGCTCTGGAGCCTTGGATCGATCGTGGTCTCGACCTTGATGCTCTCGTCGATCTGGCCGACCAGGTCGTCCAGCACTTCGCCGATCCAGTCGGCGACGTAATTGACCGTGCCGGCGCCGACCGGCTTCACCTCGTAGGAGGGATGGCCGATCGAGGCCTTGGCCTGCGCGTCGGTGATGAACTTCGCATCCGCCATTGCCGCCAGCACGATTTGCGCGCGCGCTTCCGCGCCCTCGGGATTGCGGTTCGGCGCAAGGCGCGAGGGCGATTTGACGAGGCCGGCCAGCATGGCCGCTTCAGCGATCGTCACGTTCTTCGCCGACTTGCCGAAATATTTTTGCGCGGCAGCTTCGACGCCGTAGGCGCCGGAGCCGAAATAGACGCGGTTCAGATAGAGCTCCAGAATCTCGTTCTTGGAATGCTTGCGCTCCAGCCAGATCGCGAGCTCCGCCTCCTGCAGCTTGCGCTGCATGGTGCGCTCCTGGGTCAGGAACAGGTTTTTCGCGAGCTGCTGGGTTAGCGTCGAGCCGCCCTGCGAGACGCCGCGATGGAGCACATTGGTGACGAGGGCGCGCAGGATGCCGACCGGGTCAATGCCGAAATGCGAATAGAAGCGGCGGTCCTCGATGGCGATGAATGCCTTGGGGAGATAGGGCGGCAAATCCTTCAGCGCGATATTGGCGCCGGCCATCTCGCCGCGCTGCGCCAGCATGCTGCCGTCGATGCCGACGATCTGGATCGTCGGCGGGCGCTTAGGGATCTCCAGCGACTGGATCGGCGGCAGATGGGCGCCGACATAGATCACGATGCCGATCACGGCGATGACGCCCCACAGGCCGAGCACCGCGCCCCAATAGACCAGGCGGCCGAGGCTGAAGCCTCCGCGCGATTTCGATCGGCGTTTGGCGCCGCTGCGACCGGCCGGAGCCTTGCGCTCGCGCGGCGGCGGCTCGTCGCCGGCATCCTCGCTCTTGCGCTTGGCGGATGCTTTCGCTGACTTCTTGGGCTTGTCCTCGCCGCCGGGAATGCGGTCCGCAGCCGTCAGGCGCAGATCGGCGAGCGCCGCGGGCAAGCCGAACAACGGCTCCTTCCGCCCACCCTTTTTCTTTCCCCACGCCATACGCAAAACGCCCGGTCAGCCCGCCCCGCCGCACGCTAGCGGTCGCTGTTTAAGGCCCGGTTACACAAAGCTTAACGCGCGATTAGGAGGTGCGGCATTCGCCGGTCGCAGTTCCGCTTCTGAGGCGCCGGAGCTAGGATCGCCCGCATCAAGAAAGAGGGAACTCGCATGGGCCACATCGATCCGACCAAGGAGATCTTTGCGCAATTCCGGGACAACGACCGCCCGGGCCCGATCCACATGCTCAACCTGGTGCGCCTGCGCAAGGAGGCGGCCTACCCGAACGGCCGCAAGGCCAGCGGCGCGGAAGCCTATGCGGCCTATGGCCGCGAGAGCGGCCCAGTGTTCGAGCGCCTCGGCGGCCGCATCGTCTGGCAAGGCAAATTCGAGCTGATGCTGATCGGTCCGCAAGACGAGCGCTGGGACCATTGCTTCATCGCCGAATATCCCAGCGTTGCTGCCTTCGTCGAGATGATCCGCGATCCCGTCTATCGCGAAGCGGTCAAGCATAGGCAGGCAGCGGTGGAGGATTCCCGGCTGATCCGCCACGCGGTGCTGCCGGTGGGGAAGAACTTTGGCGAGATACCGACGTAGCCCGTAGCGTGGGCAAAGCGCCGGAGTGCGCGAATGCGCATTCCGGCGCGTGCCCACCACGTCTCATGCGATCGTGGAGAGGTGGTGGGCACGGCGCTGCGCGCCTATGCCCACCCCACCCTACGAGGCCAACACTAACCCGACGGCCCGGTGTCTGCGATGATCGGTCCGAACAGCTCCCAGCGCTCGCCGTTGAACTTCATCATCTGCATCTGCTTGTTGATGCGATAGTCGTTCGGGCCCGTGGTGATCTTGATGCCGGGCAGCGCCAGGCTCGGCGTATAGCCCTTGATGCCGGCGACCTGCTTCATGACGTTCTCACGCGTCAGGTTGTCGCCGCATTGCTTCAGAACCTGCACCAGCAGCTCGGCCACCGAATAGGCGTAGGTGTTGACGGTGTTGAGCTTGTCGCCTTCCGGAAAATACTTGTCCATGAAGGCGAAGAAGGCCTTCACGCCCGGATCGTCCTTCCACTGGGGATCGCCGGGGTCCTTGCCGTAATTGGTGGAGATGATGCCCTTGGAGATGTCGAGGCCTGCGGGTTTCAATGTCGCCGACACCGGGCTCGCATTGATGTCGAGGATATGCACCGGGGACCAGCCGAGGTCGGCGAGCTTCTTGATCGCCTGAGCCGCGAATTTCGGCGTCGACGCGTCATAGAACAGGTCGGCGCCCATCGATTTCAGCTTGACCACCTGCGAGTCGACGGTCGGGTCGGTGACCTCATAGGAGACCTCGCCGACGATCATGCTGGCGGCCTTGTCGCCGAGACCGCTCTTGAGGCCCGCGAGATAGTCGCGGCCCATATCGTCGTTCTGATAGAGCACGCCGATCTTGGCGTTGGGATGATTGGCGAGAATGTATTTTGCGTAGATGCGCCCCTCGGACACGTAGTTGGGATTATAGGCGATGGTCCAGGGATAGTTCTGCGGGTCGTTGAACCGCGCCGCGCCGGTCGAGGCGAGGAGCTGTGGGATCTTCTTGCCGTTGAGATATTTCTGCACGGCGGCGTTCGCAGCGGTGCCGATCAGCTGGAAAGTGAACAGCACCTCGTCGCCTTCGACCAGCTTGCGCACCTGCTCGACAGTCTTCGGCGGCGAATAGGCGTCGTCATACTGGATCAAATTGATCTTGCGACCGTTGATGCCGCCCTGATCGTTGATCATCTTGAAATAGGCGGCCTGGGTCTTGCCGATATTGGCGTAGACCGAATAGGCGCCGGAGAACGGGACGGTCTGGCCGATCTTGATCTCGGTGTCGCTCGCGCCGGTGTCGTATTTCTTCTGGGCGAGGGCTTGGCTCGCGGAGAACGCGAAGGCGAGCGCCGTCGTGGCAGCTAGGAAGGCTCTGCGATTGGTCATATTGGGTCGTTCCTCCTGACGGAATTTTCGATCGATGGTCTTTGTCCGTTGATTGCAACGGTCGCCATCGCTGCCGAAGATTGTGGAGGAACGTTCGCCGCCGCGCAAGGATCACGGCGCTGCGCCGTAGCGCCTCAGGCCAAAAGCTAGGCCAGGAACAATGCCACCAGCGCAATCGCCGCCGGCAGCGCCTGCACCATCAGGATGCGTGAGCTGACGGTCGCGGCGCCATAAGCGCCAGCCACGATCACGCAAAGCAGGAAGAACGCCTTGATCTGGAACGCGAAGGCAGGATTGCCGTGAACGAGACCCCAGATCAGGCCGGCGGCGAGGAAGCCGTTATAGAGGCCCTGATTGGCGGCCAGCACCTTCGTGATCTCGGCCTTGTCAGGCGTGTTGCGAAACACCTTCAAGCCCAGCGGCTTGTCCCAGAGAAACATCTCCAGGATCAGGAAGAAGACATGCAGGATGGCGACCAGCACCACCAGAAGATTGGCGATCAAAATCAAGTTGAGCTCCCCCAAAAGCGTCAGCTTTCGGGTGGACGTTAGCACGGCCGGCATGGCAAGTGCGACGGACGTATTTCGATGCAACGGTGCCGCAATGCCCGCTCGATCAACCAAAACGCCTGAACGCTTCGGTCTCGGTCGCCTGGCAACGCCGATCGGCATCGCGCTGCTCGTCACCGACGCCGAGGGCGTGTTGCGCGCGCTCGATTGGGAAGACTACGAGCACCGTATGCGCGAGCTGTTGCGGCTGCATTATGGTGCGGTGGACCTCCGCGATCAGCCTGCACCGACGCAGATGCGGACTGCGCTATCGGGCTATTTTGAAGGCGACCTCGGCCAGCTCTCGGCCATCGCATGGCGCATCGCCGGCACGTCGTTCCAGCAAAAGGTCTGGACCGCGCTCGCACAAATCCCCACTGGGACCACGATGAGCTATGGCGCGCTCGCCGCAAGGATCGACATGCCCAAAGCGCTTCGCGCCGTCGGCCACGCCAACGGCTCGAATCCGATCAGCGTGGTGCTGCCCTGCCACCGCCTGATCGGCGCCGATGGCTCACTGGTGAAATACGGCGGTGGCCTCGAGCGCAAGCGCTGGCTGCTGCGGCATGAAGGGGTGGAGGTGTAGTCCGGCCGTCATTCCGGGGCGCCGCGGAGCGGCGAGCTATGGTGCGCAATTGCGCACCTGAGAATCTATGGCGCCACCGACTCTGCGGATGAATGGATTCCGGGCTCGCGCTACACGCGCCCCGGAACGACGAGGGTCACGCCGCCGGCTGCACCGCCTTGTCGCCGGCCATCACATGGGTTAGCGCGCTCTTGATTGCGGCCTGCCGTGTCGGCGCGTTGATCTGCGCGCCGAGGAGGTCGGTGACGTAGAACACGTCGCGCGCGCGCTCGCCGAAGGTCGCGACATGGGCCGAGGCGATGTTGAGATTGAGCTTCGAGATCGCGGTGGTCAGCTCGTAGAGCAGGCCGGGCCGGTCGAGGCCGGAGACCTCGATCACCGTGTAACGGTCGGACCATTGGTTGTTGATGGTCACTTCCGGCTCGATCACGAAGGGCTTCGCCTTGCTGCGCACGGTGCGCCGCGCCACCACCTCCGGCAGGCGCAGCTTGCCCTCCAGCACGTCCTCGATCATCTCGCCGATCCGCGTGGCGCGCCTCCCCTCGTCCTCGTCGCGGTCATATTCCCGGGAGATCGAGATCGTGTCGAGGGCGCGGCCGTCGGTGGTGGTGTAGATCTGGGCGTCGACGATGTTGGCGCCGGCCGAGGCGCAGGCGCCGGCGATGATCGAGAGCAGCCAGGGGTGGTCGGCCGCGAAGATCGTGAGTTCAGTGACGCCGCGCACCTCGTCGAAGCCGACATTGATCGCGAGCTTGTGGCCGGCCTGCTCGCTGGAGCGGACGAAGCGGGCGTGGCGGATCTTGCGCGGCAGCTCGACCTTGAGCCAATAGGCCGGATAGTGCCGGCCGATATAGGCATCGAGCTCATCCTCCGGCCATTCGGCGAAGGCCATGCGGAATTCGGCGTAGGCGGCCGCGAGGCGCTTGCCGCGATCGACTTCCGAGAAGCCGCCGGTCAGCACCGGCTCGGTCTCGTAATAGAGCGAGCGCAGCAGCTGCGCCTTCCAGCCGTTCCACACGCCCGGGCCGACGCCGCGGATATCGGCGGTGGTGAGAATCGTCAGCAGCTTCATCTGCTCGACCGACTGCACCACGGCGGCAAAATTCTCGATGGTCTTGCGATCCGACAAGTCGCGCGACTGCGCGACCGTCGACATCGTCAGGTGTTCCTCGATCAGCCAGGCCACAAGCTCGGTATCGGCCGGACTGAAGCCGAGCCGCGGGCACAGCCGCCGCGCCACCTTGGCGCCGGCGATGGAGTGATCCTCCAGCCGGCCCTTGGCGACGTCGTGCAGCAGCGTCGCGATGTAGATCACCGCGCGGTGCTCGGGCCTCGTCTTGCGCATGAGGTCGCTGGCGAGCGCGAACTCCTCGATGCCGCCGCGCTCGATGTCCTGGAGGAAGCCGATGCAGCGGATCAGATGCTCGTCAACGGTGTAGTGATGATACATGTTGAACTGCATCATCGAGACGATCTTGCCGAAGGCGCGGATGAAGTGACCGAGCACGCCGGTCTCGTTCATCCGTCGCAGCACGGTCTCGGCGTCGTTGGAGGTCAGGATCTCCATGAACATCCGATTGGCCTCGGGATTCTCGCGAAGCTGCCCGTTGATCAGGCCGAGCGAGCGCGTCACATCGCGCATCGCATCCGGATGAAAGGCGAGGTTGTTCTTCTGCGCCAGGCGGAAGATCCGGATCAAATTGACCGGATCGTGCTTGAAGACATCGGGCGCGGCGACGTTGATGCGGTTGTTGTCGACGATGAAGTCGTCGCTATCAGGCACGCGCCGCTTCACGGTGCTGGGCCGCAGCCGCGCCATCATCCGGCTCAGCACCGGCGCCGGCTTGGCCTGCTGGTCCTCGAGCTTGGCGCAGAGGATGGCGGTGAGGTTGCCGACTTCCTTGGCGACCAGGAAGTAGTGCTTCATGAAGCGCTCGACGTCCTGCATGCCGGGATGCGAGGTGTAGCCGAGCCGGACCGCGATCTCGCGCTGCAGGTCGAAGGAGAGGCGCTCCTCGGCGCGATTGCAGTAGAAATGCAGATTGCAGCGCACCGACCAGAGGAAATCGGCGCAGCGGCGGAAGCTGCGATATTCCTGCGCGTCGAACACGCCGCGCTCGACCAGCTCGTCGGTGTCGCGGACGCGATAGACGTACTTGGCGATCCAGAACAGCGTGTGCAGGTCGCGCAGGGCGCCCTTGCCGTCCTTGACGTTGGGTTCGACCAGATAGCGCGACTGGCCGCCGCGGCGATGCCGCTCCTCGCGCTCGGCGAGTTTTGCGGTAACGAATTCGGACGCGGTGCCCTGCACCACCTCCTTGTCGAAGCGCTCGACCAATTCGTCATAGAGCGGCTTGTCGCCGGTCAGGAAGCGCGTCTCCAGGATCGCGGTGCGGATCGTCATGTCGCCGCGCGCCTGGCGGATCGATTCGTCGACCGAGCGGGTGGCGTGGCCGACCTTCAGCCCCATGTCCCACAGGCAGTAGAGGATGGCTTCGGCGACCTGCTCGCCCCATGCGGTCTGCTTGTAGGGCAGGATAAACAAGAGATCGATGTCGGATTCGGGCGCCATCAGGCCGCGGCCATAGCCGCCGGTCGCCACCACCGCCATGCGCTCGGCGCCGCTCGGGATCGGCGAGCGGTAGAGATGCCGCGTTGCCGCTGAATAGAGGACGCGGATGATCTCGTCCTGGACATGGCACAGCCGCTCGGCGCAGCGCCTTCCGTGACGGTCCTTCAGAAGGATCGCCTGTGCCGCGGCGCGCGAGGCGATCAGCTCAGCCTTGAGCAATTGCGCCATGGCCGTGCGGAACGTGTCCTCTCGGCCCTCGTGCTTTTCGGCGAGCGCATCGACCGCGGCGGTGATCCGCGCGGTGTCGAAGCGGTCATCCGTCTCTGGCTTCTGCTCAATCGCGACGCTGTCCATATCTCACCGGATATAAGAGGCGGCAGGCGCTGTCACCCGCCATTCTCTGGCAATAGCCGTTCCATGCTGGAAAGCTGCGGCTTTGGGCAAATCTGTTCTCGGGCCGCGCGCTCGCAAGGGACGGATTTTCTCGTTGATCTCTAGATATAACTCATTGAAAAACAATGAAATTTTTGAGGAGTGGGGCATGGCCAGGATTACACGACGCATTCTGTTGGCGGGAGCCGTCGCGCTCGCAATGAGCCCTGAGGCACGGGCGGCGGACCCACTCAAGGAGATCCGCATCGACTGGGCGACCTACAATCCGGTTTCGATGGTCCTGAAGCAGAAGGGCCTGCTGGAGAAAGAGTTCGCCAAGGAGGGGATCACCGTCACCTGCGTGCAGTCGGCCGGCTCCAACAAGGCGCTCGAATTCCTCAACGCCGGCTCGATCGATTTCGGCTCGACCGCGGGCTCGGCGGCGCTGGTCGCCGCATCAACGGCAATCCGATCAAGTCGATCTATGTCTATTCGCGTCCCGAATGGACGGCGCTGGTGACGTCAAAGGATTCCAAGATCACGAGTGTCGCCGATCTCAAGGACAAGAGCGTTGCGGTGACGCGCGGCACCGATCCGCACATCTTCCTGGTGCGTGCCCTGCTTGGCGCGGGTCTCACCGAAAAGGACATCACGCCGGTGCTGCTCCAGCACGCCGACGGCAAGACCGCGCTGATCCGCGGCGACGTCGATGCCTGGGCCGGCCTCGATCCGATGATGGCGCAGGCCGAGGTCGAGGAGGGCGCAAAGCTGTTCTATCGCAAGGCCGATGCCAACACCTGGGGCATCCTCAATGTGCGCGAGCAGTTCCTGAAGGACTATCCGGACATCGCTCGCCGCGTGCTCGCGGCTTATGAGGACGCGCGCAAATATTCGCTGGCGAATTACGACGAACTGAAGAAGACCTTCATCGCGGTGACCAAGCTGCCGGAGGCCGTCGTCGACAAGCAGCTGAAGGAGCGCACCGAGCTGACCCACAGCCGCATCGGCGCGCCCCAGCGCGAATCGATCCTCGCTGCCGGCCTCGCGCTGCAGCAGGCCGGCGTCGTCGATGCCAAGGTCGACGTGAAGGCCGCGCTCGACGCTCTGATCGACGACCAGGTCCCGCTGCCGACGAATTGATCTTCTTACCCTCCCCTGGAGGGGGAGGGTCGATCGCGCGAAGCGCGAGCGGGGTGGGGTGACGGTCTCTCCGCATCGGACAGTGCCCGCGCGGAGAGATCACCCCACCCCGTCTCGCAATCTCGCTTCGCTCGATCGCGTGCCGACCCTCCCCCTCCAGGGCCCTCCAGGGGGAGGGTAAGTGATCTTCCCCCGAAAAAGTGGACGGGTTTAAGCGGCTTTTAGCTCCATCTCGATCGGGGCGATATATCCGATCGCGGAATGGAGCCGGGTGCGGTTGTAGAAGCCCTCGATGAAGGCGAAGGTATCGCGCTGGGCCTCGGCGCGGGTCTGGTAGTCGCGATGGTGAACGAGCTCGGTCTCCAGGGTATGGAAGAAGCTCTCCATCGGGGCATTGTCGTAGCAATCGGCCTTGCGGCTCATCGATGCAACGATGCCGGCGCCCGTGAGAGCGTCGCGATAGGCGTGTGAGGCATACTGCACGCCGCG
>Ga0209700_103662_pt1 | contig 29037 bp, 22 predicted proteins | sample SiratroredBW_FD_187528 | JGI IMG/M metagenome (GOLD analysis project Ga0209700, IMG submission 187528) | Root nodule microbial communities of legume samples collected from California, USA - Siratro red BW (SPAdes) (version 2) | ecosystem: Host-associated > Plants > Roots > Nodule | place: USA...
ATAATTGAAAAAAAAAAAAGCAATGGTTTCAAGTAGAAAAAAAAAGCAAGAACAAGTTACAAATGAAAGTAGAAAATGGATAAATACTAGAAAAACATTAACAACACTCCACCTTTGAAGAAATTTATAACGGATATTTACAACAGGGCCAGAGTGTAGAACTGTGATAGAAGCTCGGACTAGGTCGTTAGTTAGAGACCCTATGTCAGATTTGAAGACCTACATATTATTGAAATATACATATAACCTTGTCAGTAATAATTGATAGCATATGTTTAATTCACACTTTCTTAGACTAATTGTATATTTTAAGTAACCTTTTAGTTTTTAAATTTTTTAGTTTTTGATAGAAATTTGTATTTTTGGAGATTTAGGTATTTTAGTAGAAATTAGGTTAATTTTTCAGTTTAAATAGATTTTTAAGTAAACTCCTAACCCATTGTTTTATTCAAATTTTGTAGATAAACTTGACTGGAGGACAAATAGGACATTATATAAAAAGATGAGGGTATTTTCAACAATAAGCAAAGATGGAAGTGGAAAGGGCATTTTTGAACTTTTAGTCTTGGAAGGTGAATGGTCTACGAAAAAAGTACACATGCTTTTGGTTCTAATTTGTTTTTGGGAGCAATATCAAAAGTGTGAGGAGAGAAAAAACCAAGGAAGGTTTTTCTTTTTGTAATTTTGTAAAGAGGAATGATACTTTGACACCACTATTCACCTAACTCTCATTTGACACTCCTACGTGTCACGTTGGCCCACCAGCGAAAGAGAGAGAATGTGTTTGCTTTTGTTGTATATAGAAGGGTAATTTCATCAATTTCGTCAATTTCATCTAAGTTGTTAGTTGGGTATATCTAAGTGGTTAGCGATGTTGGTGTCGTTATTATGAACATAGCTAACCACTTATATGTACACGACTAACCACCTTGATAAGGTTGGAATAATTGACATGTACTGATTTAATATGAGTGTCAGAATTATGAACGTAGCTAACCACTTAGATGTACACGACTAACCAGTTATTTAAGTTGGAATAACTCATAGGCAGTGATTTAATATGGGTGTCAGAGTTATGAACGTAGCTAACCACTTAAATGTACACGACTTACCAGTTATTTAAGGTTGGAAAAACTCACAGGCAATGATTTAATATGGATGTTGGAGTTATGAACGTAGCTAACCACTTAGATGTACATGACTAACCAATTATTTAAGGTTGGAATAACTCACATGCAGTGATTTAATATGGGTGTCGGAGTTATGAACGTAGCTAACCACTTAGATGTACATGACTAACCAGTTATTTAAGGTTGGAAAACCTAACAAGCAGTGATTTAATATGGGTGTCAGAGTTATGAACGTAGCTAACCACTTAGATGTACACGAGTAACCAGTTATTTAAGGTTGAAAAAACTCACAAACAGTGATTTAATATGGGTGTCGGAGTTATGAACGTAGCTAACCACTTTGATATACACGACTAACTAGTTATTTAAGGTTAGAAAAACTCACAGGAAGTGATTTAATATGGGTGTCGAAGTTATGAATGTAGCTAACCACTTAGATGTACACGACTAACAGTTATTTAAGGTTGGAATAACTCACTGATTTAATATGGGGGTCAGAGTTATGAACGTAGTTAACCACTTAAATGTACATGACTAACCAGTTATTTAAGAAAACTCACAGGCAGTGATTTAATATGGGTGTCGGAGTTATGAACGTAGCTATTCACTTAGATGTACATGACTAATCAGTTATTTAAGGTTCGAATAACTCACATGCAGTGATTTAATATGTTTGTCAGAGTTATGAACGTAGCTAACCACTTAGATGTACACGACTAACCAGTTATTTAAGGTTGGAATAACTCACAGGCAGTGATTTAATATGGGTGTAGCTAACCACTTAAATGTACACGACTAACCACTTTGACAAAATTAACAAAATTGATGAAGTTGACGAAATTACCCTTCCGTATACAACAAAAGCAAACACATTCTCTCTTTTGCTGGTGGGCCCATGTGACAAGTAGGAGTGTCAAATGAGAGTAAGATGAACAGTGGTGTCAAACTAACATTTTCCTTTTGTAAAGAGACATTCCAGAGATGATTCATTTTTTAAAAAAGCTTTTAGGGTTAACAGTGTTACGTCTTTCACCTTCAACCGTGCTTCTTCCTCCATTGTTGTTATGTTCTCTTACGGTTCTTTCTTCCATTTGAATTCTTCTGTTCCTATCTTAATAAATTTCATTTTCATTTTGTTGATTACATCTAAAATTTATGTTTAGAAACATGTTATTGTTTTTCTTCTTAGGTTGTTCGAATTTGTTTCTCTTTTGTTTAGTTTTATTATTCATACATTGTTGATTAACTATTCGATAAATAGTAGTTAGAAATATTTTAGACCTTGTTGATTAAAAAAATTGTAATTGGCGATTAGTGATTTCTGGATTTCTTTATTGCAATTCTTGTTTGGTCTTCCATTCTGATTTATCTTCTTTTCATTTTCTTTACTGTTTAGTAATAATAGTAGTAGTTGCGTTCTTAGTTTTTGTAGTTATTTTAATTTGTAACCCTTTCGTACATTTCAATTTTACCATTTTGTTATCTCATTCAATTCAATTTTTCTTTACTGTTGTTGTTTAAAGTTTTGTATTTTGTTTGAAATTGTTGTTTTAGTTTTAATACTGTCAATCCTCTATTCTTTTTAATTTGTCACAAAGAAAGAAATTTTTTTAGTGAAATAAATGGGTTTGGGTTTCCTTGGATTCGACCTAGGTTGATCCTAAATTAGGGGAAAATTAGTTTTAATTTTGAAAACCATACGCGACCAAATTTGATAAAAAATTAAAACTAAGTTTTCCCTAATGTAGGATCAACCTATATCGAATCTAAAGAAACCTAAACCCATTTATTTCATTAAAAGTAGAGGATTGACAATATTAAAACTAAAATAACAATTTCAAAACAAAATTTTAAACAAGAACAGTAAAGAAAAATTGAATTGAATGAGAAAAATTGAATTTAATGAGATAACCAAATCGTAAAATTGAAACGTATGAAAGGGTTACAAATTAAAATAACTACAGAAATTAAGAACACATATACTATTACTATTACTAAACAGTAAAGAAAGGAAAAGAAGATAAATCAAAATGGAAGACCAAACAAGAATTACAATAAAATCACCCAAAAATCACGAATCGTCAATTACAATTTTTTTTTATGAATCAACAAGGTCTAAAATATTTTTAACTACTATTTATACCTAAGAGTTAATCAACGATATATGAACAATAAAACTGAACAAAAGAGAAACAAATTCGAACAACCTAAAAAGAAAAACAAGAACATGCTTCTAAACACAAATTTTAGATGTAATCAACAAAATGAAAATGAAATTTATTAACAGAAGAACAAAAAAATTCAAATGGAAGAAAGAACTGTAAGATAACATAACAACAATGGAGGAAGAAGCACGGTTGAAGGTGGAACGTAACACTGTTAATCTAAAAGCTTTCTTAGAAAATGAATCACCTCTGGAATATCTTTTTACAAAATTACAAAAAGAAAAACCTTCTTTCATTTTCTCTCTCCTCACACTTTTTATATTGCTCTAAAAAACAAATTAGAACCAAAAGCATGTGTACTTCTTTTATAAACCATTCACCTTCCAAGAATAAAAGTTCAAAAATGCCCTTTCCACTTCCATCTTTGCTTATTACCGAAAATACCCTCATCTTTTTATGTAATGTCTTATTTGTCCTCTAGTCAAGTTTATCTACAAAATTTGAATAAAACCATGGGTTAGAAGTCTACTTAAAAATCTATTTAAACTTAATTTATACTAAAATACCTAAATCTCCAAAAATACAAATTTCTATCAAAAATTAAAAATAAAAAGGTTACTTAAAATATGTAGTTAGTCTAAGAAAGTGTGAATTAAACATATGCTATCATACCCCCCACACTTAGACATTTTGCACTTCCAAGCAAAAACTAGAAAAGAAAACTAAACGAAACCAACTTTATAAAACTGCAGAAAATTCAACATACTAAAAATTGTGAGTAAAACAAAATTTCTATCAACCCAAATCTCAAATCTCTCAACCTTCAAGCACCTAATTCACACATCAAATTTTGCAAGAATTTCAATCAAACTTAATCCTGGAACAACTCTAAGAATCACCTCACTGTAAGTGTTTCACTCATTCTTTCAACTGTTTAGGTATAGTGTTTCAACTCAGCGCTTCACAATCATAACCATTACCATAGGCTTGAAAAGCCTAAATTCCACTGCTCACTCCACGTGCACTCAAGATCAAAAGGACTTCTTGTAAGGCTTGTAATGTGGCCAAGGTTAAGGTGGGAAATAGAAAGGATGCAGGGCTTAAAACCTGGAAAAATTCAAGAACCATGGGAAATTAGTTTTCAAAGATTAAGTGGAAGGCTATCTCAATTTAGCTCAAACCAACTTCCTTTGTTTCATTTTTCACTCTATATATAGTTTTTTCATTTTTCTTTTCAATTCAAGCCACAATTTTTTTTTCTTCTCATTTTTCTTGTCTCTTTCTTGACATTTTTTTTTCACATATACTAAATTGCTTTTCTCACTACTATTTTTTTTATTCATATCAGTAATTTTTTGAAATTTCTCAATGAGCTTAAAGTAAAACCCCCACACTTATCTTCTAAATCATTTTCCAAGACAATTTCACAACTCCTTAAAAGTTTCAAGATGAGGGTTATCATGGTTTTTCAGGCTTCAAGGATTGTAATAGGTTAAAAATCATCAATAAAAGGTCAATAAGGAGCAAACAGAGGGCTTAATGGAAAATAATACATGGTAGGCAGTTTGGCTAAGTGGCTGAAAAAATAAAAAATGGCCTATGTCATCTCAAGAGTGCACATTAAACAAACAACTTCAAAAGAGTCAATATAAGTTCTAGAATGACTACAACTATGAATGAATCACACAAGAAAAAGAAAACAACCCAAATCTCACTAGGTTAATGCTATTAAAACTGTCCCAAAAATCAATTTTTTCATGAAAAACTAATTAAACTCTATGTATGAACAAACCAATCAATTTTAAGATTCTAAACTTGGACTGATGAAATGGAAAATCACTCACAAATATTTCAAAACAGCTTTCATTAGTTAAAAAAATAGTAAAAAAAATATTTCCAAACAGCAGAAAAAGTCAGTATCTATATTGAAAATTCAAAGCAAAATCACTAAAACAAAATGCAATTCAGGAAAATGTCAAATCAGCTACTGTTTTTAAAATCAGCTACTAAAAACAGTAAAAATTTAGCAACTAAACAGAATTAGTAATACATCTATAAGATGTAAACTCTGAAAAGTAATTTAAAAAGAAATAACAAACAAATCTGAAAAATCTAAATACTAATAATTGCATCAGTATAGAACACAATTGTGAATAATGTTGAACCATTGCTTCCTACAACTTATATGTGTTTTGACACTATTGACACTAAAAAGTTTCTACTGATAATATGCCATTAACAAGGACTTTGACATTAGGACATGAAGTTTGAGAAAATGTATAGGTACTTCATGTTGATTTGCGCAAGAGCTTAGAACTATATATCCTCGATTCCTATCGAACTCAAAATTTATTCTACTCAAACGAAAGAATGTCCTACCGGTATCCGTTAATGATAAACATTTACACGACCTTAACTCAATAAAGTCAAAGTTGTCTTGTAATAATAGAAAAACCAATTTATAAGTAAAAACAACTTATATAAACAAAAGTTTCTAGTTCTTTTGTTTCAACAATTATTTTAAATCACTTCTCCCATTAAAGAGATAACTAAATATTTTCTTAGATATTGATATAAACAATGAAAATTGCATTTGTGAGTATATATACATTATACATAAAGCATGTTAATATTATCGGACACATGCACGAAGTAGGACAACATATCAATATGTATAATTGATTATGCTTATTAGATAATTATGTTGAAGGAGATGTACAGTACAAATACTCTACTTAATTATATAATATGAAATCCTAATTGATTATGTAAAGTTTCATCACATTTCTTATAATTTTTATACGTATGAATTTCGCAATTTCTGCATCATATTGTAGTCTAATATCTCTGTACTTAAGGAAAAGGAATCGGTGACAGAAAAAAGAGTTCGTGAATGGATGGGTGTGATTAAAGGAGAAAGAAAAAGGAAGATACTTCGTTAAGCAACAAAAGAAAAGGGAAAATGTATTTACTATTTTTTTTTTTGCTTTTTTTGTAAAAGATATTTATATTAATAAGATTATTTTTTATCCAAAGGCTGCAGCAGCCCGCAACCACATCCAAATCAAAATCCTTAAACAACACTACAGTGTTCATCGGAAGCCTCGCTAACTCATGTCTGTCACACTTTCCATGCCATTCTGAAACGCTTCTTTCTTCAAACGACCGTCGTTTCGTTCTCACGTTTCCGAAATGGGAACTCTAACGAGTTGCAGTTTCATGCCTCTGAACTCGGAGTTCCGCTCCAACCCGGTTCGCCGTGCCTTCAGGGAGAGGATTCAGTGCCACAGACTCACGCGCCTGAGGGGCACCTCTTGCTTCTTCTCACGCGCGCGAGTACCCAAATGGGGCAAGTTGAAGCACGTCAATTTGGGCATCCGCAGCTGTTTCGGTACTAATGACAACGACAGTGAGAAGGACAACGTTGGTGCTGTAGAGGAAAGTGGCGGCGATGATTCCAAATCCAACGTTACGACGACGATGCCTGAAGAGGAGAGAGGATTCAGTTCGGAGAAATCAACGCCTCCTTCTACTTCTCATAGGGTGCGCCTAAACTTGCAAATAATTTTATTTATGAATCCGTTTCTAAGATTAGTTGAAGTTAGCTGTTATGTTGTAGTGCTTTAGGTAGCTTCAATTTAAGTTATTTGATTTAATGTAGAATCGTGTTGTGTAACACCTAAAGTTAGTTTAAGGATTGATATTTGCTGATGCATATATGGATAAAACCCGGTGGAAATTTGTAGTAAGAAGTAGCTATTTTAGTTCTCAAATTAGACTTCACATTTGTTCTTCATTGAAGTCTGAGGGGAGTTGTTGGAGGAAAAAACTTATATGTAGTTCCTTAGGTGTTTGTGGTGTTCTCCATCAAAATTGGAGTTTTTCTTTTGTAATCCATGTTGTGTTAAAGGTTAACATAGATTATTAAGGTAAAACTCTAATTCTGATTGGAGAACATATATTCTGTTGATGGAAAAGTTTGAGTGCTAAAATTTGTATTCAGTAACATATATTATGTTGCATTATGTGCATGTAAATTTTCTGTTGTGATTGCTAATTCTATTGTTTGCTTCATTTACTTGTTTAGTCATCTTTGTCGTCGCTTGGACCAGCATACAACACTTTTCAAGTTGATTCTTTTAAACTTATTGAGCTCCTTGGGCCTGAGAAGGTTGATCCTGCTGATGTAAAGCTGATTAAGGATAAGCTTTTTGGGTATTCGACTTTTTGGGTGACGAAAGAGGAACCTTTTGGAGACTTGGGAGAAGGCATTCTTTTCCTTGGGAATTTAAGGGGGAATAGAGAGGATGTTTTTGCGAAACTCCAGAATCAGCTGGTTGAGGTCACAGGTGATAAATACAACCTTTTTATGGTGGAGGAACCCAATTCGGAGAGTCCCGATCCGCGTGGCGGGCCACGTGTTAGCTTTGGTTTGTTGAGGAAGGAGGTTTCTGATCCGGGGCCGACAACACTTTGGCAATATGTCATTGCATTGTTGTTGTTTCTCTTAACTATTGGTTCCTCAGTGGAGCTAGGTATTGCATCTCAGGTAGGCTAGTTATTGATAATCTTTGAACATCAGGTGATGATTGGTAAATCTATGTGAGCAACATGTTTCAACAGCCTTTCTCTCAAAATGTCATTAGTTGCATTGATGCTGTCATTTCTCGATATTTTGTTGATGCCATGCTTTTTTGGTTAACCAGATCAACAGACTTCCCCCAGAAGTTGTCAAATATTTCACAGATCCAGATGCTGTCGAAGCTCCGGATATGGAGTTGCTATTTCCATTTGTTGACTCAGCTTTACCTTTAGCATATGGTGTCTTGGGGGTTCTTCTGTTTCATGTAAGCGTTTCATATTTTTGTTTTGGCCTTTTTTAATAAAATTTCAAGAAAATAAAAATTTCTTTCTTTATCTTTCTGTATTACAACAAATTGGTATGAGTTTTATTCATGGGATTGGTCTTTTTGCTTTTATTAGATTTAGTTTCTTCATTATAAAAATTTAGGATCTGAATGATCTAAATAAAGTTACTACTTTTTAGACTATTGTCTTCAACAGGCTAACTTTAATTTGGTGCAAGTGATTTGTGCAGAGGTGCTGTGATGAATATGGTGTCTATGATAATGAATTATAAAGAAATTAATATCCTATAGTTCTTAGTCTCTAGTCTCTCCTTTTCTCCTCCTTTACCTAAACTCTATAATTTCCACAATACCGTTTGGCAATCTGTCATAAGAATTTAGCAACTACTCTAGTATTGTTGGTAATATGTTGATTCACTCACTATTGGCAATGTATGACAGCAGTCAGAAGTTTGAGTTAGTCTGCAGATTCAGATAATCCACTTTATACATATGTACTGTCAAATATTGTATAAATAGCAATACCTGCCATGTGCGCTGTGTTGAAGATCACTTTCTATCATATTTATTACTTATGTCCAATGGCCCAACCTTACTTCCTATTTTATTTGTTTAATTTTCTCTCTACACATTGTTACTAAGTTGCTTAAATTACCCTCGTTGCTTTTTATTTTCTGTGTACCTGACAGATATGGGTATGTGCAGGAGGTTGGACACTTTCTAGCAGCATTTCCTAAACAAGTAAAATTAAGCATTCCTTTCTTCATTCCAAACATCACACTTGGCAGCTTTGGTGCTATTACCCAGGTGAGATTATCTAATTTTTCTTACTAGTCACTTTCGTATCGAATTTGTGACCGCTGGCAAAGCTTTTATAGTAGCAAGCATCTGTTTAGCATCCAAATAATCGTCCATAGCATCTTCTAACTGTCTATCTATTCTATTGCTACCAAATATGACATGCTATAACATTTAGTTAGACTAAAGTTCATTTCTTAAGTTTTAATATGCTCTTAAATGCTGATCCATGGTTGTTTACACTCCATTGTAGTTTAAATCCATCCTTCCTGATAGAAGTACACAAGTAGACATATCACTTGCTGGTCCCTTTGCTGGTGCTGTATTATCATTTTCAATGTTTGCTGTTGGCCTTCTTCTCTCATCAAATCCAGATACAACAGGAGATTTGGTGCAAGTTCCTAGCTTGTTGTTTCAAGGTTCCTTGCTTCTTGGATTGATCAGTAGAGCCACCCTTGGTTATGCGTATGTCCCCTTCCTTCCATGATTTTTAATGGATTAAGAATTAATTAGCTAAACATAGGTCCGATGCTTGTGATTTCTTGTCATTAATTTATTTAATATACACTATTTTAATGGATAAAATGGATAATTACATTTAGGTTATTTTCCAAATCAAGTTGTTTCTAAGTGTATGTATTGCTTGCAGCCAATGGTTTTAGGTAGTGTTTGGCCTGGTTTGTTTAGAGATTAAAAGCTGTTTAAGGTTAAAGTTGAAAGTAGGTACTATAAATTTAATGATAAAATTGTTTGGTAATTTAATATAAGTTACTTTAAATTTTAATATTGTGTTTGGATAGAGTGTCATTGACTAAACGTATTTTTCTTTTGGTGATGTCGGACAAAGTTTCTTTTAAGTTGAAGCTGATCGAGGATATCTTTTGGCCGTGTAAGTTAGGGTTAAACTTTGAGTAGATGTCAAACACAATTTCATTAATTGACATTAACTAGGGTTATTTTTCTAGTGTTAACGGGGGAGCGTCTCGGCTAACCTCGACTAGGAATTTTTTTAGGAAATGTTAGTTGGGGGAATTTTGTAGTTGACCCTAGTGGAAAAGGTGGTCAGAATAACATTGGCTAATGATGTCAATGTAAGTTGAAATTATTGTGATTGTTAATAATAAAAAATAACCTCAATCGATATTAATTGAGAAAAAAATTTCTGGAGTGGAAAAACTCTTGGTGGACTTTTATAAAATAGTAGCCTCAACGAATGTCAACTCAAAATCACTACCAACCGATGTATTTGAATCATTAAATATTTTTTAATAATCAAATGAATTTTTATATTGATGGTAATTGAAATACTTTGTCGAAAAAAGAAAATTAAAATTCAATAAATTTGAAATGCTTTATCTAAACAAAACATTTGAAAATGTAAAATTTAAATTAAAAGCAATTTAAATTCATTGTATTTTAATTTCCTTAAAATTTTGAAATTCCCTACCAAACACAAGGTAAGTTAAATTTGGATCTCGAGTTTTAACAATATAGGTCCAACGAAGAAAGAGAAGTAAAAGTCAAAATCTCATAAAACTAGCTTTTTAAAGAGCTCTTTTATTTTTTTTCAAACTTTTCTTATTAAAAAAGGCTACTTTTTTCTTAAAAGAGAGAAATCCAACATAAGTTGGGCCAAACACTATCTCAGTATCTAGTTTGGAATTGATGCTTATGTAGGTAATTTTTTATTCGGGCCTCAGTTAACGTGATACATTGCTATTTGTTAATGTCAACGTGCAGAGCAATGCATGCTGCAACAGTTTCGATTCATCCTCTTGTGATTGCAGGCTGGTATTCAACTTTTTCCTCCTGTAATCTAATTTAGTTTCATTGAGAAATCAAAATTAATTTAAGAAATTTGTGCTCCCAAGCATACTCTTGATCATTAATTTTCCGTAACATGCCTGCTTATTTATTTGTTTATTATGATTTTTCAGGTGTGGCTTAACCATACAAGCTTTTAACATGCTTCCAGTGGGGTGCCTTGATGGTGGAAGAGCAATACAGGTATCTTGTTCTCCTTTCAAGCTTTAGCTGGTGAAAAATACATTGCTTACCTTGTAATTTTTAAAAGTAATTTGGGACAATATTTGAGTCAGGGAAGATATAGTCTTATTATTTTCAGTTTTGAACTAAAATGAAAAATACTCTCCACATTCATCAATTCCAATTAGGATAATAGGTAAAGCAACATAAATGCAATGGTCATGTAGGGCTTTAAGCTTCAATCGAGGACAATGCTTTGAGAGCATTTTGAAATTTTGTAGTAGATACCATGCTTAAAGCTCCTTTCATCTTCCTTTCTTGCTAGCAATTAATAGAAATATGACCAAACACACTATCACAAAATTAGTTAGCTAAAAACCGTGCTTGCTAGGTTTTGTTTCTGTTTTAATTTAGGACCCATGACATTTTGCCGTGTGTTTTAATTTTTGTTTATATCAATTATCAATTTGTATATTTTCTGACTGTTATCAATGCAGTCAACGGGTTAAAAGACTCAAAACTTAGTATTCTAAGTTGGGTGGATGGAATTAAGAAGATGGTTGAATGACTTGTCTGGGAAGTGAAATGAAGAGTCAGAAAATAAGAGGACAGTCCATTTTTTCTGACACTGGCAGGAAAAACCAAAGTTAGGCTTCAACATGTAGTTGGTGCCTCTTGATGTCATGACCTTTTAGGAACAGGTTGGAATGTGAATATTTTAGTCATATATACATGATAACCACAACTTGTGTTGGCCATTTTGGTACTAAGTGTTAGGGCATTTGTCGGAAATAGGGGATATAGAAGAGACCTAATAATTTTACTTTATGGGCAAGATGCTGAGAATTAAAAGGGAGGACACTGTTATGACATGACTTTCCCTCTGTTTTATTGTAATGAGTAAAGTGGGGACATACCTGTAACGGGAATGATTTGAAGTGAGAAACTAGAATGACATAATAGTTAGACAAATACTTTCTGCAAGGGTCCAGGAACCCTTTTGTAACAGTATTATGGTAGTTTGGTGTAGAAGGTAAAGTCTTTGGAAAATAGAACTCATTCGTATATCCTTGGTTATTAGTGCCTTCTGGCTTACCTACTCTGTCCGCAGCGGTCACATAAGTTCAAAATTCATATTTATATGTATTTTTTATGACGTAAGGATAATGCTCTGATGTTAAAAAGGTGATAATGTGTTAAACTTAGGTATAAACTTTAAAACCTTTGACATGGACATCTATAACTTTTACTGGATGATGTAAATTTGTAATTTTTTGTTTGCCTCTTATGTGTCCTGCCAGTGGTCATGTAACTTCAAAATTGAAACCAGCTTTAATTCATATTTCAAATGTCTTTATTACTTATGATAATGATCTGATGTTAAAAGTTTATATATTATATTGAGCATAGGTATAAAATTTACAACCTAGGACATGGAAATATATATAATTTTTTTAATGGAAGATGTGAATAGAGCTCACACGAGTATCCTCATTCGTATGATTAGGTACCTTAATATTTCTCGAACATGAAAAACATTTCATTTTTCTAATTGTTCTGAACTATCTACTATGATGGAGGGTGAGCATTATAATTTAGGTTCTTATTGTTGTAAAAAGCATATGCTAATTCTGCTACATGTTTTTGCAGGGTGCTTTTGGAAAAAATGCGCTAGTTGGCTTTGGTTTAACCACTTATACATTGCTTGGATTAGGAGTGGTATGTCTGATCTTTCGTTTGGATTAAACAAATCAAACATATGGTTGTTGAATAACATTGTTGAAAGTTCAACCATTGCATCATTTGGTTGCACACATAGTTACCAGCCTTTGTGCATTTTCTAGTTTACTAACTCCCCAAAAGGAAACAGGAAATATGTGAACTAATAACAGTTGGTGTCCTTGGTTCCTCATTGTTTGTCATATTTCTTGATTTATTATGGTAATTTATTGTTTTCCATTTTTTATTGAAAGTTAAATTGCACTTTTTGTTTTCTTTTACTCCTTTCAACAGCTTGGTGGACCTCTTTCACTTCCTTGGGGGCTTTATGTTTTGTTATGTCAGGTACGCAAATACTTGTCTTGAATTTGAAAGGAAACGATGAAACTGTAGTTAATTGTTTTTTCACCTATATTTGAATTTTTACTTATTTATTTGCAATGTTTTTCAGAGGACACCGGAGAAACCGTGCTTAAATGATGTGACAGAAGCTGGAACATGGAGAAAGGCACTTGTAGCAGTTGCTATTTTTCTTGTTGTCTTGACTCTTGTTCCTGTCGGGGATGAGCTTGCAGAGGAACTTGGTATAGGTCTTGTAACTGCATTTTGATGGCTATGCCAATTTTTAATTAAAATTGAGTAGTGAAATATATAGGAAATATCGTTACCAAAGCCAAGTTCAATTCAGTTCTAATTTATATGCGACCCCTCCTAATAGAACCTTCACTCTATTGGGCAAAAATTATCAAAAACAGAAAAAATATATATCTATATTGATAGAAAAAAAATTGTGAAAATCCATTTTTGTCATCCTTTCCTTCGAAAAAAAGATTGAAAATTATCATGAACTTGTTGGGGAAATTGTATTTTGTACAAGGTCGTTTTATGTTGCAACAGGGGCAAAGAAAATGCTTAATATTTTCTTGTAATCTATGTTTCCATCTAAGACCAGTTTCCAATGCTTAGCATAGTAAACCATCTCAGCACCCTTCCTCAAAAGCCTATCAAACTATAGTATTTTACATGACATGTGTAAAGTAATTAATTGTTTATGAGAGAAGTTTTTGTCTTTAATTAAAAGTTTTGTCCATTTGTATTGTTAAAAAAAATAAAATAATGCACGCCATTTCAATTATATATTGTAATAAAAGAAGAGAATCAACACATACAAAACCCTATGCAAATTCCAAAATTTAGGGGTCAATTATGTACTGCATTTGCCTGTAGTTAAACAAAAATCCACTTCCTAACTTTTTCCCTTCAATTTACCACTTTAGTCTTTGGTGTTGTATAAAAAAGAACAACCATAAACAAACGCTCTTGTAACAAATAAACTTTTCTAAAATATACATTTTAAAACTTTGCATTTGACAATGTCATATAAGTAACAAATAAGTAAAACTACGAATAATAAATATTTTATATTATACAAAAATGGTAAAATTATTTAAGTAAAAGAATCACACATATAAACTATAATTACCAAAAAGAGTAATGACAGTAATTTCTTCTATTTTTATTGCACTCAAATATACCAATCTATTTGTATCACCTCAAATTTATTGTAGTAATCATCAATTATATATTTTCATTACGAAATCAAAATAGATCTTGCGATATTTTTTTTAATTAAAATATACAATAAATTTGAAAATAAAATATACATTAATATTATCAATTAATTTGAATAAGAATTTGTAAATATATTATAAATTATGGTTGTTAACCATCAGAGCAAAATACCCCCCCTGATATTCTCGTAATTAAATATATGGTAATTTAATTTATTATTTGTATATATTTCTATAATAATGTACATTGATATTGCTAGTTTAAATTTTAATTACTAAAATTACACATTTTGAGGGATAAGAAGGATTAATAACTTTTTTTTTTTAAAAAATAGTCAAATATTCTAACATCCCATATTTTTCATATAATAAGAACTTTATTATATAGAAATTATATAATAGACTTAAATATAAATATCCATACATTTATCATATATTTCAAAATTTCAAAAATACTTTTCCACATAAGATTTAATAAAATTATCTTCGTACAATCACAAAATAAAATAAAAGTAGACTTCTACATCAACTCACTAAGGAGTCACATGATGGAGTCAGGCATGAGAAGTAATAAGATTCACTTTTATCAGAACAATATGGAAACACATTGAACGCAATCAATTAATCCAAACAAAAACCAATATGCAGTTGAAAACAGAATAATAAATCAACACCAATAGTTAACATGGAAAAAACCTCTCAATAGAAATAAAAAACTCATAGCTCTCAAATATGGTGAAATTTTAAAACAATTGGAGAAGATTTTGTTGGGAAAATCGAGGGGAAACATCGGGTAGACAAACAAGAATGAGACAAGAGCCAAACCCACATAAGGAATGACACCACCTTCAACCCAAAACCTTAAGGCATCAGGTTTGTGGGTCTTCTTTCTTATATGTTGCTCAACTTACTCATTTCTACTCAATGTGGGACTTAGACTCACACTTGGGCACTTAACAATCTCCCCCTTAAGTAAGAGTCCCTTTTCCACATTGGTACACCCCCTCGAGCGGAAACATTTTCAAACATAAGTACCTCACTCACAAACGATCCTCACTTGTATCATCGTTTACACACTTAAACAGAACACGCTTGTCTAAAATCTCCACCATGAAAACTTTCAATACACGGATCAAATTGTACTCATCTGAGCCGTTCAACATCACAAACCATCGACTCTGATACCACTTGCTGAGAAATCTAACGGGAGAAACACAGGGAAGATCAAACGAGAATGAGACAAGAGCCCAACCCAATAAGAGAATGACACCACCTTCAACCCAAAACCTTAAGGCATTAGGTTTATGGGTCTTCTTTCTTATATGTTGCTCAACTTTCTCATTTCTACTCAATGTAGAACTTAGGCTCACACTTGGATACCTAACATCACAACACTGGGCAATCCTCTTATCACGTCTAATAGGCAATCATCACAAATTTAAAAAAGAGGATAAGCTAGTGAGTTTTAAAAAAATGTATTTTCATAAATTAAATTTCTATCTCAACCAAACAACAAATCAAGCTTTCATAATTCATCTAATACATCACATCATCAGTAACACATCACACTCATGTGACACCCATATGATCTAGTATAACCGATTTTTTTCACACCGTAGCGCAGTCATACAAACATTTCAATCCATATGATCTAGTCTAACTGGTTCTTTTTCACACCATAGCTCAGCCATATAAACTTAATCCATATGATATAGTCTAACTGGATCTTTTTCACACCGTAGCGCAGGCATATGAACCTGTTAATCCATATGATTTGGTCCAACCATTTTTTTTTCACATTATGGTGTAGGCATATGAACTTATTAACCCACATGATATGGTATAATCGGTTCTTTTTCTCACCGTAGCGCAGTCATATGAATTTGCTAACCCACATGATCTGATCTAATCGGGTTTCTTTTTTTCACACCATAGTGCAATCATATGAATCTATTAATCCATATGATCTGGTCCAACCGGTTCTTTTTCACACCGTGGCACAATCATATAAACCTCCTTTGACTCTCACCACCTAGTCATCTTGATTTATGATTCCAATAACTAGTATAATCAAATCCACAAACAATGCACATCTTAACAATTTCAACACTGATATCTCCTTTCCTAAAGATATTATGTCTCAATCACACACCACATCATTAACAAACATTGATACTACATCATACAATACACAAACACTCATTCAATTTAATTCAAATTCATCTAATTCATATTTAATAAAACAAGTAATTACAATATCTAGAAAAAAATATACAATTAGCTTCTCTTACTTAACATTAAAAAAAATATATAATTAGCTCTCCTTACCTCTATAGAGTAGAGATACTCAAAGGAGTTCTAAAAACCTAAAATTACAGACAACTAACTCGGTTCAAAAGTCTAATCAGACACTCTTGCTCTACTCAACTTTAGAAATCTAGGAATGACTTCTACTCATCAATTTGATAAAGAAGGAAGACAAAATTTTAGGAAGAAGATAAAGAAAATGGAAAGAACAACTTTTGATGAGAGTTGGTAGTTTATATATATATATATAAACAAAATATCTTCTTGAAGAGAGTTGATGGTTGTTATAAAAATAAAGACTGAATAACTTATTTTTCTATTTATTTAAACTTTTATGTTACAAGAATATTTAAGAGTTATTTTATTTATCTTTAAAACTAAATTCTATATTAATTTTTATTTTAGAATTATTTTATAAGGTATTACAAATATAGTATTATCATTGTATAATTTTTTTCTATATAAAATATTCTTGTATATGTTAACAACCAATAATGATTATCATATTTTAAGTACCCTGTTTTTTTTTTCAAAATTGTTATTAAGATATAAACGTCTCTTTAATAAAGGTGATAACCACAATCTTGTATAGACATTTTTGTTTTCTTTTCAAAATTGCTTTTAAGATAGAACTGCTTCCTTCTTCTCATAAAAACACTCCCATACCTACAAAAGTGTAATCAATGAAATTATATTTATTGATTTGCAGTAACCTACAAACTTTTCCGAGTTAAATTATTTTCCCTTATCTTCTAATTTCTAAAATATTCAGTTATATTAAATTTGAATTAATCTCATTTTAAAATACTTTATTTTATTGATTTTGAATTAATCTGATTTTAAATTATTTTACCTTTTAAATGTTTTGTTTAAATAAGACAATTTAAATTTAATGAATTTTAATTTTCTTGTTTAGATAAAATATTTCAGTTACCATCTAATTCAAAAAATTATTTAAATATCAAATAATTACTAAAATTAAAAATATTAATATAGTAATATTTTGTAGCAGATATTGCTTGATATTTTTTCTTATCAAAGTTCTTTATTGTTTCTTTTTATATTTGTAAAACTTAATCTCAATTTATATCAACAAGTTATGAAATGCTAGATGAGGCTAAATCTAAGTAAAGTAGTACTAAGTCAAGCTCATGTAAGGTTGGGACAATTTAACTTAGGTTAGAGTCATGCCAAGTCGGCTTGAGTCTAGATCAAGTATTGTTGGTCAAGGACTCAGGTTAAGCTGAGTAGGCCCTAATAAAAAATATTAGGGTTTAAGGTCAAGTCGAATCGGCATAGGTTCAGTCTAGTCAAGTTGAGTCGGCCTAGGTCTAGTCAAGTCAAGTTGGCTGGGGTCAAGGGCCACATTCACCTGACCTTGACCTTACAGAGACAAATAAAAAATAATAATAAAAATTTCGTTAGACTGAAAACCTGCAAGGGCAGTCTAAGCAAAAAGGAGGACAATAAAGAAAATAAAAAAGTGAAAAAAAGAGAAAACAGAGATAAAAACGAATGTGTTGGGAGCCACTGGATCCGATGCAATGCCTAGTTGATGATCCTTATTTTAAAAAAAACTCACGGATATCTTGAGCTTTCATATCCTTTTCCTGACAACCTTTCAACCCTTAGCCACATTGAAAGCCTCAATAAAGTTCATATTGATCGAGGAATGATTGCTTTAATTTTCAAAGCTTAACTTTACGACAAGAGGACGTGACCAACAATGTTGTTGAAGAAAAAAAGAAAGAAGAGCAAGAAAAAAATAAATAAAAATAATAAAAATAACGTTTGAAATGCTTATAGTAGAAGGCAACATTCTATTATCAACCAGTAAGCCAACTTAAGATAAGTCAACTATACTGAGGCAATCATTATGTCCACCTTCCAAAAAAACCTTTCTTCATCCTTGTACATCAAAATTGAGGCAGTTTCCATTTGTTTCATACAAATTCGTCCTGTTTAGGGATATAATTTTCTCTATATGTTGCACTAGACAATCTTTATCAAACCTAGCTATTCATTCTACCCTTCAAATAAGTAATCCACACTTCATCTAACCTACCCAATACATCAAAGTTGGGGCAGTTTTGTTTCGCATGTGTACCTTACATGAGATTTTTCCCTTTAGAAGGGCATATGAATGATAACATATATGAGGCTATGTAATTCCAGTTTCCTTCATACCTCTTCAGTTTTCTCTCTCACATCTTTCATACACTTATGAATTCAAGTGCATGCATTAAAATATTGTTTTAAAGGAAAAAGTCAATAATGTCTCAATCTTAACATTAACTTTAGGATTTGCAACATCCCTCATTTTCAAGACCAAAACAAAATTTTGATATCAAATGAATTCAATGATTGCAAAGAGAACAATCGATTCTGAATGTTAACATTAAAATTCCAAAAGTGAAAAAAAAAAAGAGAAAAAAAATGAAAGAAAGTGGGTCTCATGCATTCATGCAACATCTTTAGCACAAACATTCTTTGTTATTCTAAATGTGAACATCTGAACAAAAATGAAAAAAAGAGTGAGTCTCATGCATGCAAACTCTTCAACATACATAATTTGTTTCCTCTATAAAATCCATTTTAGCGTTCACATAATGTCCGTTTGCATAATTTGTCTTTTTAATACAGCTCCTCTCCCTGGGATTGGCCTAAGATCACTTTTACTTTCAGTTGTGAGACCAGCTCCACGAGAATGGTCTCAATCTCTCACCTTGTTTCTTTTCAATCATAATGGTGTGAGGCCTTCGGTATTGCCATGGTCTCAATCTCTCACCTTGTTTCTTTCAATCGTGATGGTGTGAGGCCTTCGGTATGGCCATGGTCTCAATCTCTCACCTTGTTTCTTTTAATAATGATGGTGTGAGGCCTTCGGTATGACCATGGTCTCAACCTCTCACCTTATTTCTTTCAATTGTGATGGTGTGAGGCCTTAGACATGGCCATGATCTCAATCTCTCACCTTGGTGATCAAGAGTTGATAAGTTATATATCCTCGTAGGTGATAAGATTTGATAAAGGTTTATATCCTCTTGGTATTAAGGGAGTTGCATATCCTCTTGAAATTGTTTAAGAGTTGATTCTTTGTATAACTTTGTCAAAGTTAATTAGTGGAAAAATATTCTAAGGTTGAATTATTGAAATTGTATGCAAGATCGAAGGATCTAATCTAGTATAAATCTCGTATTTTTTTACTCTTGCTTATCTTGTTTTAGTTTTACTACACACAATTCTTGAATCAATTTTGTTTTCACTTAAAATTGCATTCTCCTTTCAAGTCTAAAAGGAATGTAAAGAAAATAGTTTTTCAAAAAAAACTTTTAAAAACCAATTCAGTCTCCTCTTAGTTTTATTAAGGCATTTTTTTTGCTAACAACTAATCTTTGCGATATTTAGCATATATAAGATAATTTTAAGTTTAGCCTATAAATATCTTAATCTATGATAGTATTTTAGACTATTCAAATATCCATATACTTGATAAGTAATTCCTTAGAACCACCACAATCTTTATATTTTTTTATATAAAGTATCAAATTGACTTTCCAAATTAATATGGTCGCACTAGTTATAAGATCAGCTAGAACTATTTCTCAATTCAACTCACTAACTTCTTTGAAAATTTTAAGAATTGCATAATTTGACAATTATTAAAATACATTACAATCTAAATAAATGTAAAAAGAATACTAGAAAAGTAAACAAAGTATATAACTAACTTACTTTTAGAAGTTTATAGAATTAAAAACTTATTTAATTTAGCTTTTTATTATATATACAAAAGGATAACATTTAAAATATTTTTAACACATAAAATAAAAAGAAATAAAATAGGAATTAAAATAATTTAAATAAATAATTAGTTGTGGATTAGTATATCAGAGAGAATAATTTTAAACAAAAAAAACATAAAAGGAATGAAATAATATGTTACTGAAAATAAATAAATTAAATAATAAAAATATAATTGAATTGAATTAAAAACAAAAGACAATATATTACTAATAAATAATTAAATAATAAAATATAAATAAATAAAATTACTATTACATAAGTAGAAGTGAATAATAATAAGACTAGTATATAAGTAAAATAAATTAAATAATATAAATATACTCACAATTAAAAGCGAATTAAATGATATTAAATATACTTTAATAAAAATGACTAGTAAATAATTATAATTAAATTGCATGATATAAATATAAAATAAACTAATAAAAGAATAATTATGCAAGAAAGGAAATTAAATTATAGAAATATAAAATATAAAACTCAAATAAATTAAATAATAGAAATATAGCATGAAAAGAAAATGATTATTGTGGAAATAAATTAAATAATAAAAATATAAAAATAAATAAAGTAAAATAATTTGTAGTTCAAAATAAATAAAAGAATCATTAAAATACTATAAAAATATTTAACTTTAGTCCTCTTATTTTTATTGATCAAACTTAGGAAAAGTTACAGTATTTAAGTAACAGATAGAGAAAAAAAATGATATATTAAAAAAACGATAATGGACGAATATGAGATGATTGAGAGAGAAAAAAAATATTAAAAGGAAAGAGAAGAGAGAAGAGAAAAACATATTTATTTTAAAGAAATATAAATTATTTTCGACCTTTTAAATTAATTTGGAGTGAAGGTATTATAAAATGAATAGACAAGAGATAATAGAGTTAAAATATTATTATTAATTTGTTTATATTATTTTTGTTTAAAATAATTTCAATTTAAAATATTTCAACACAGGACAGGATTCAGTTGCCGCCGCAGAGTGTTTCTTCGCTCTCACCAATAACCAACTCTGCGTCGTAACCTCGTCCTTGTCGAATCTTTTTTTCGCTCGTTCCTCTGCAGACCCAAAAGGTAAACATTTCTCCTTTTGTTGTTGCTGCTGATTTTGAATGTTATTTGGAACTGTGCTTGTGATTTTAGATTCTGTTTATACCTTTTGGGTCTGTCATTCTGATATTGGTTTTCGACAAATGTTGCTATTGATTTTGGGACTAAGCTTCTGATTTTGATTTTCCACAATTGAAAAATTGTGCTTTTGATATCTGGGTTCTCGTCTCGATTTTCTTTTTCTTATTCAGAAGAACTTGTTTGTGTAAGCAACCACGTTGTACTTGTGTGCTTTCACACGATAACTTTTGTTTTTTCTGGGCTTTCTTGTTGTGAATAGTTAATTTTTCCATGGAAGCTCAGCAGATTATTTCCAGATTTTGTCCAAAACCATCACTAGCGCCATCAATTCCAACGGTGAAGCGACCATTCTCTTTAAATTTCCCTCCTCTACTCTCTTCATCGTCATACCCTTTTGTTCAGTCTCAGAATCTTGACGTCCCAAGTGGAGCTTTACATGCTATCAGTTTTGTGCACAAAGAAGTTTGTTCTAGTTCTTGGAGAATATGGTGTAGCAAGAGTGGTTGTAGTACTGCAGAACCAGAGGAGGAACATGAGGTGAGGGCAGTGAGAAGAAAAAAGCTAGCAGTTTTCGTGTCTGGTGGAGGATCCAACTTCAGATCAATTCACGAGGCCTCCAAAAGGGGATCGCTTCATGGAGATGTTACTGTATTGGTCACAAATAAAAGTGGTAATTCTCTATCTTATTAGCCCTCTTCTTTTTATTTTTGCCCTCTCGTGTCATCATTTAGCCTAGCTAAAATCTTGCTTTTCCTAGAAGTGTATCTCCTTCAATTTTAGCTTATAATAGTCACTGGATAGGATTAGGATTTCATGACTGCTAAACTTCCTTGTGTTGCATGGCATGTTTGTTTGGACTATTTTTTGATTTCCCTTTTATTTTGAGCCTTGGTCTACTAAAATTTGTTTTTTGTTTCGTGTAATACCAGAGTGTGGAGGTGCAGAGTATGCCAGAAAAAATGGTATCCCAGTTATATTGTTCCCTAAAACAAGGGATGAACCCGAAGGATTATCTCCTAGTGACCTTGTTGATACACTAAGGTATGATGCTTCTTTAATTGATTTCCTGCAATTGTATTTATCTTTAGACTCTGGGGTCTTTAGTTTTTTTAATGAATGTGTGGATTCTTTGCAAAGTTGAAACGCAAATAAAAAACCAGTGTAACTCAAATATGGCAAAATCTGTGAAAGGGACAAAGGAAGACTTGCAATCTACTTCATGGAGTGGTTACATTATTAATGTATAATACATTTTTAATCAGGAAATTCGAGGTAGATTTTGTTCTTTTAGCTGGATACCTCAAAATGATACCAGTGGAGCTGATTCAAGCTTATGAAAGATCTATATTCAACATTCATCCATCACTTCTTCCTGCTTTTGGAGGCAAGGGCTACTATGGTATGAAGGTTCATAAAGCAGTAATTGCTTCTGGAGCAAGGTATACTTCTCATGAAATATCTCAAGCACTTCAGTGAAACATTACTGTACTTGGTTCTTGATAACATGTCTGTGCTTCATTTTTCTGTGTTGGTCAGGTTTTCAGGTCCCACTATTCATTTTGTTGACGAACACTATGACACAGGGCGTATCCTTGCACAGCGTGTGGTCCCTGTGCTTGCTAATGATACTGCGGAGGAGTTGGCTGCAAGGGTTCTCAACGAGGTAATGACAGACTATATCATTAATCAGCTCCCAGAAAGGGTGGCATTTTAAGCTATTCTATAGTTTTAACCCTGAATGGAGTTCAGCCAATATCTTTGTGATAAGCATTCTGTTAGGAATGATTTTAGGGAACATCTAAAATGTGAAAACCTCTATAGGTTTATTGTAGAAAGAAAAATTGGGGAAAGGGTCAAATTGTAAATTATAGTTGACTGGGTCAAGTTGTTAGCTATTTCTGTTAATACGTTGGAAGTCTTTTACACAGGACTTTGTCTTTCTGGTTTTCCAGTGTGAAAAGGAGAGTGCTCCTTTTGGGGTTCTACTTTGTATACCTTGGTTCTTGAAAGAGTCTTGTTGATAATCAATACAAAAGTCATACACTTCTTTTTCTCTCTTGTTGTCTTTCTATTATCTTTTTTTATTTCAAGATATTAACACATTCATGAACCTTGACATTTATGCAATCGAAAGACCAGCAACTTAGCAGACTGTCAATGATAGGATGGGCATAAAGAGGCCCAAAAGAAGGAAAATAAAATGCCACAGATTTTATAAGATGGTCTTAGAATGTTAGAAATAATATTTATAATATTATTTAGTTTAACTTTAATCCCTAAAATGAGATGATGCACTTGTAGGTTCATCATTTAGTTGTTGGTGTCTGTTTGGTGATACAAGTGTCTTCCTCTCTCACCTATGAAAAAAATGAGAAATATCAATATTTATGTTTATCTTCTTTATAGCTTTAGTGGTAGATTTTAGAGTAGTGTAGTTATTTGCTTCCTATCATTCAAGATGAACTCCATTGACTAATGTTTATTTATTTATTTTTTCAATTTAGGAGCACCAATTATATGTTGAGGTTGTGGAGGCTTTATGTGAAGAGCGTGTGGTTTGGAGGGAAGATGGTGTTCCTCTCATCCAAAGCAGAGAAAACCCCAATGAATTTCGCTGATTACCATTGATATGGTATGATATACTCTTTTGCATTTCCTTGATGAAGTCTTGCATCTGATGGGATTTTTGTTTCTCTTATAGGGGATTTTGGTTGTGAAAACTTCACATTTACCCCAAAGCTGTTGTAGTTAATGAATTGTAATTATTAGGTAGGTAATTTCAGGTGCACTCATAGGAGACATATAATAAGCAAGAAGTCACAAACTTATATCCTCATCTGATCTGCATAAACTGATATATGCTCTTGGTGGATTTTAATATGGGGTGGATTCCTTCATCCCCTGCACAAGTTTCCACGAACATATCATGATTTTGCTCCTCGATAAAGAAATTATCTACTATACTATTTGGATCAGAGATTTGATGTGCCATAAGACATTTTGTAATTTATAAATATTGAGTCTGTAATTGAACTGTCTCTGAATGCCAAAGCTGAATTAGTTCTTTGTTAGCCATTTATTTACAAGTATTCTCCTGCTACTTCACTTGTTGAGCATATTGAAGGTAACCCAAATTGAACTTTGATTCATATTACTCTGGAAAGTTGCCGTATAATGTTATTTTGGCATTTTTAAAAATAAAAATGTTAAATATAAGTGACGCTATTAACCTATCTAAATTGTAAGTGCGCACAGGAAGAAAGTTAGGAAATGTTAAAATAATAGTAGTAGAAGCTTGGGAACTTAGAAGAGTTGGTTTGCCAAAGGAGATTTTCTTCAGTAGGAAGATGTTGACTATTCATGTTGGTAAAGAGGGTATTTATTTAAATTGATTGTAGGAAAATCACACTTGCTGTTTGGGGAAATTCATGGGTCTATTGAGAAAGCTAAATTACTCAACATTTATGGGTTATTTTTTATTTTCTTCAACGCAACTGATATGGTATAATTTCTAACTTTTTTGTATTATTTTATCAAACTATAATGATTATCATTGCCATTACTACAATATAGTTACGATTTGTGGAGGTTAAAAATGCAATTTTTGACTGCTAAAAACCTTTACAAATGTCAACTGTGAGGTTAAAAATCTGTTAGAACTACATGCCTCGTAAATAAGTTCTAGCAATTTTCTTGCAAAAACACTAATACTTTTCTGACAATTATAAACACTCTTTATTACTGTTTTCAGATTTTTATGTTTAAGTAAAACTGTAGAAATTGATACTAATTTCTTTAGTTATCACGGTAAGAATTCTCTAGAGAAAAAAAAAATGCTGAAGAGTGAGGGTAGAAAATGGATTGCTAGAATATTAAATAACATATATTTTGTAGTGGGTGAACTCTTGCTACAGTAAGGGTTCTTCTTCCCAGGGTTTCTTTCTGCACCTCTATAAAGTGTAAAAATTGTCAAAAATACCTCTCCATTGTGGTGGTTTCGTTGGACAATTTCTGAATTGAATGATATATAAAACATTTGGAATTATACAATTTAAAAATTAATTTAGAAATTTTTTTGAATTACATAATTTTAAAATTAGAAATGTCGATATTATATTTCAGATTATTTTAATTTCAAATTATTTATTTTTATTGTTGTTTAAATAAATTATATAAATAAAAACATATTTTGAATTATACAATTTAAAATATATTTTAGATTATACAATTTAAAAATATATTTTAAGATTTTATAATCCTAAAATATATTTATAATTATATAATTCGAAAATTATTTTACAATCTAGAAAACTCATCCACATTATTTCTTGTATGTCACTTATTCACCCAGTGCATGATAATGCTTTCACAATCATGTCAGATATTCTTTCCATTGAGCATACTTGTGTTAAATATTGCTCTGTGCATGATAATGCTTCCACAATCCTGTTAGATATTCTTTCCATTGAGCACACTTGTGTTAAATATTGCTCTTATTATCTTAAGATGTGTTTGGTTGGATCAATTTAAAAAGATTTATTATCCAAGAAGATGAATTTGGATAAATGAAAGCTGTTTGGTTGACCTAATTTGAAAGAATAGATTAGGAGAGATTTACAGGATGAGGGATCTTTGTTCATATGAAGAGATTTGAAAGGATTTGAAGGGATGAAATTAGATATTACAAAATATCTGATGACTTTTAAATAGAATAAATGCTGCAAAGTATTTTAAAGTATTGGTACATAACTAAAATAAAATGTATTTAATAAAAAAAATACAAAATATTATTTATATTTTACTAATAATTATTTTAAGAACAATTAATTACAAAATGATTAAAAGTAAATAAAAAATCAAATATAACATTTAATGATAATCATATATATGTTAATAAGAGTATTTAATTTTAAATAATTACTTTTAATTAAATGTTATCTATTAATATTCTTTATTTCAAATTTAAGTACACTTTTCATTTGTTTTAGTCAATTTAAATAGACTGTTTATATACTTTTTATTATAACTTATAAATATTTTTATAGAAATAAAATAAGAATTTAAAAAATTCGTATTTAATCTCTTAAAAATATAGTAAAAAAATATTTAACTTTTTAAGTAAGAGAATTAACAAAAAGATAAATTTAGAAAACATTTACAATTATTATTAATATGTACCAATATCCAAAAAATACAAGTTGCAAACTATTTTTATTTAGACTAATAATTTTAAAAGTTTCAATTTAAGTAAATGTAAAAATAATTTATACTTACAAAAACAACAATAAATTTCAATAAAAAAAGTAGTTTAGATGGTAGGGATTTTTTATTTTTTTTATAGATTTCTCTTAATTATGATTTAGACTAAATTGTATATTTTAATTGAATAATAAATTTGTGATTTTATTGCATTATTTAAGATTTATGTTTAATTTTAAATAATTTAGAAGATATGCTTTAAATAATTTTAGTAATGTTTTTTTTATATTAAAATCAATTCAATCCAATTCATTTTAATTTTTTACCATCTTATTTCATAAGGGCTAATTAATAATTTCAGAAATATATCAATTAAAAAAATAAAAACAAATCTGTAACATTTATCAAATCATTTACAAACTTTCATAATATATCTCCTCAAATCCCTTCAAATCTTATCATCTCCAAACAACTCTAAAAACATTTAACCTTTTAAGTAGGAGAATTAATAAAAAGGTAAATTTAGAAAACATTTAGGGTGCCTTTGGATTGAAGGATGAATTTGAGGGAGTGGAAAAGAGTGGATTTGAGATGAAAGTGTGTGTGTGTGTTTGGATGAAGAGAAAGATGCTAAGAAATGAAGGAAAAGTTTATAAAAATTTATGAATGATGTGATAGAAATAATTAATAAAATAATGTTTTAATAGATGAAATAAAATTGGATATAATTTATAAAATAAGATTAAAGTTAAAAAATAAATTATTATTTATATTTTTTAAATTTATTTTAATTTTATTATGATTTATTTGTATTTTATGAATTTATTTTAATTTTATTATTATTTTATAATTTTATTGTTTTATTATTGTAATTATTATTTATGATTTTATTCTTATTTTTAATTTTTTATTAATATTATTAGAATTTTATTTTTATAATTATATTTATTTTTATTATGATTTTATAAATTTATTATTAATATTTTTTTAATTTTTAACCGTTATTAATATTGTATAATTTTATTATATTTATTTATGCATTTGACAGAAAAGATATATTAACAAAATATTAAATTTATCCTTATTTTATTAATTATTTAAAATTCTTATTCTATTATAAAATTAATTATTATATATTTTGTATAATTATTTATTATTTTAGAATAAAAATAAATATATTTATTATATTTTATTTCATTATAATCAAATTAATACTTTTTTAATTAAAAAATAAACTTTCAGTGTAAATAGCTGCAAATCACTCTTTGATAGATTGAAAAGTTGAAGGTGCACATTTCTTTTCGTTTTTCTAAATTCAACATTGATTTTCGAATTTCATGCGCCTTTCTTAGCTTCTCACTTTCCGGTTGTGGGAAGCAAACTGGGCCTAAAAGATAAAAAATTGTTCTCATTTAAAAATAGCTTATCAGTAATAGTCTGTTACTAATAGATATGTTCACATCAATAAGGATAAAACGCTCTTACTGCTATCTATTATCTTATCACTCCTGTGTGACAAATTTTTTAAATTTGTCTAATTCTTACCTTAAATTCTCAAAATAATGTATTTTATTTATTTTTAGATATGTATAATCAAAATGGTGTATTTTATTTATTTCTAGATATGTGTAAATCTATCTGAACACAATGTCAGTGTGAAGAAATAAATGAAATCATGAAAAGATAGCACAATTTTAGTTTATTAGAGGAAATGATGCAGTCAAAATTTAAATTAATGAGTTAATTAAAATAGTCAGAATACTGTATAATTTTATGGTGATTAATATTCTCCACCCATTCCTCTTCTTCTATTTTTTGCACGTGTATTGTATTACTACTGTGTAATTAAAATAAATATAAAGTTACAAAGTTGTTGTTTTATTTATTGATAAATATGTAATGGTTGAAATAAAAATTATATCAGTATGGGATTCATATATTGAATTAAATTAAGAGTAAGTTTGATATTGAAAAGAAAAATAAAATAAAATAAAATTAAAATTCAATAATAAAATATATTTAGTGAAATTAAGTATAAGTTGAATATTTGAATTTAGTTACTAATATAAAAATAATTTAAAATAAAATTAAAATTTAGCAATAAATTTAGAAAGAAAAATTTGAAAATATTATATAATTTTTTAAATAAATTTATTGTTAGTTTTTAAATTATGTCTAGGTAATTTTTCTTCACAATATGTAATCACTCTTCTATTCAAATTAACTTCACAATTATTCAATTACTTAATCAGAATTAATTTCAACCATTACATATTTATCAATAAATAAAATGACTTTGTAACTATCCATTTATTTTAGTTGCACAGTAGCAACACAGGCACGTGAAAAA
>Ga0209700_103663_pt1:0-27500 | contig 29028 bp, 17 predicted proteins | sample SiratroredBW_FD_187528 | JGI IMG/M metagenome (GOLD analysis project Ga0209700, IMG submission 187528) | Root nodule microbial communities of legume samples collected from California, USA - Siratro red BW (SPAdes) (version 2) | ecosystem: Host-associated > Plants > Roots > Nodule | place...
ATATATATATATATATATATATATATATATATATATATATATATATATATATATATATATATATATATATTAAATTAAGTTCATTTGGGTGTGTTGGAATTATATTAAACCTTATATAATGAATTTATCGGTGATATAATTCATTTTTGTTATGTTGACTTAAATCAATTTAAGTAGTTAAAATTAAATATGAATTGGTGCTTAGCAATTTTAAATGTAAAACAAAATTCATTAGGTGATTAAAATATGGACATATTAGAATTGTGTGTATTGTGTATAAGCTATAAAACAATTATGTTTTTCTAGTTTTTTTTTATATATCTTTCAAGTGTGAGTTGATTGTTTGTGAGATACTTAAGTAATGATCATCATTATATAGACAAAATATTATTGATTAAGTATCATATCAGTTGCTCAATCGTCATTGTTTCTTACTCAAACCATATATCCACATTTGAGTAAAAGAGAAGTAGAAAAAATTCTCTTATTTAAAACTCTTATTATTTAAATGACAAGTAATTGGTTAAACGATATACAGTTAAGAATTTGAGGGAAATTTTGGATTGGTGATTATCTCACTCAAATATTATATTCTTGTTTGTTATTAGCTATTTTAATTATAATAGTTATTCAAATAAAAATATAATAGATTTTGATATTTTTATAATAATATTTGATACTGCTTAATTAGTAATTAAATATTATGATAACTTGTATATTAAATATTAAATTTTACCGAGTATTAAATATATCTAAGTAATAAATATGTAGCACAGAGAATATTTAATTAATATATAAAACATAAATTATCATTCTTTCTTGTTGCAGTTAGTATTTTATTAAAATAATTTTTTAAAGCACAATAATATAAGCGTATAATTGTTTGTATGCTAGAAATTGTACACAGAATTATTAGTCTCACAGAATATTTGTGAAGATATCTTAGTATTAGACCCAAAAATTAGCGAAGTGTTTGAAACATAAACTTTCATCTTTGTCCATGCTAATAAACAGAGATAAAAGGAATTCCTCAATAAAAATCTACACCTATGAGTAGTTTTAAATAAATAAAAAAATATATAATATTTTTATTTTAAATAAATAGTTTTAAATAATTTTTTAATTTAAATTATATAATTTGAAATAAAAAATTTAAGAGATATAACATTTATTTAATTTTTTTATTAAGAATATAATGATTATTTTGTTTAGTGTAGAAAAGTATAGGAAAAAAATATGAAGGTACAGGATGAATGCGTCAATAATTTAAGGATTTTTGAGTCCGTATGTAACTTTTCTTTATTTAGCTAAAATCTCATTCCGTTTGTCTATTAATCATTAAAAATCTTAATCTAGTTATGAATACAAAACTGAGAATCACTTAGTATGGGGATGTTCGTTTCAGGCTATAATTTTATATTTTCTAGGATGTAATGTACATAATATTATCACCAGAAAATTAAAATTATGTTTGGGTAAATCTCCATATTCCTGAATAGTTTCTTAATTTTAAATTAATTGAAATAACAAAAATAATACATTCACTTGATAAATTTTTTTCTTCCTTCCGTTGATATGTGACTCCCACTTTCTTTTTCAAGCTCCATAACTTTTATGCTTCCTCCAAATCAATTCTTCAGCCAAAAGTTGTTATTAGAATTGATGATAAAACTATGTTGCTCTCTATGACAATGATTCTCTAGTAATAAGTTGCTTATTTTGTTAAGTCATCATGTTTAAGCCCATAAACCTTTATTTAACATTTTTTTTTTCCTCTCCTTTTATACCACCAGCTTTATTCCCCTTAGTGTTCTAGAACACCTTCTTCATCATCCTCTCTTTCACATTATTCTCTACACATCAAGTTAGGCCACAAAGATAAGTCCATACTCAAATACATGTGTTTTCACTTCCGCCAATTACTTCCTGCACCTCCACTTTTGAACCTACATCTCATGGTGAACAGATCGAATTATTCCGTTTACTTTTTTCTCACTGCACCCTACAATTGTTGCTGTCACTACTATATCCATCCAGAACAACCTCTACAACATCATATTAGCAAATCAAAACTCACAGGTATATAATCAAACAATAATAAATTTTTACAGCAAAGGAAATGCATATTGTGAAGGATGAAAGCTGAGTGATGAAGGATGATGATATTTTTTACTTAAAAAGACAAAATTATCATTTTCAAAATATATAAAAATGCACCACTTTGTGTAGCAACCAAATGACTGATAGCATATTGGGTGATGGCCCAATTATAGGAGTATTTTTGGTTTTCTAAGATAGCTCAACACCCCTAGCAATCTTTGATAATTGCACCCCTCTACGTCCAAGTCTTTGCCAATGTCCAGTTTGCCCTCTGTACCCAACTATGTAGTGTTTTTCTCTGTATCCTTGCTTTCATATTATCAAAATTTGTCACCTAAGCCAACTAGTAGCATTTGAAAGACAAATTCTTCCTCCACCCCCATACCCTCTTCCTGCACCCCCATATAATTTTTTTATTCCACGATTGCCCTTCATGAAATTACATAAATACCCTCATTTTTTTTGAAATTGTGAACCGGATGGAGGGTGTATCCGGTTCTCATTTTTTTTAAAAAAATACAAATCGGACGACCTTATCCGGTTCTCAACCCAGCAGATCGGAAAATCCTCAAATTCGCCGTCGACAGCCCCCCAAATTCCAAATCAACTACTCTAATCATCAATATCACCTACTAATTGCTAATAAACATCACAAATTGGTTACCTAATGCTTCTATGAATGATTAATTGAAAGATTTTGAATAACGAACGGAAGATTTTTCGATCTGCTGGGTTGAGAACCGGATGAGGTCGTCCGGTTTGTATTTTTTAAAAAAATGAGAGTCGGATGCACCCCCCATCCGGTTCACAATTTCAAAAAACTGTAAACCGGATGGCCTGGTCATCCGGTTGTCTATTTTGACAACCGGATGACCAGACCATCCGGTTTACAATTTTTTGAAATTGTGAACCGGATGGGGGTGCATCCGGTTCTCATTTTCAAAAAATGTAAACCGGATGGCTTGGTCATCCGGTTGGGAAGGGGATGGGTTTTATTAAGATAGGGGGGTATTTATGTAATTTCATGAAGGGCAACTATGGAATAAAAAATTATATGGGGGTGCAGGAAGAGGGTATAGGAGTGGAGGAAGAATTTGTTCATTTGAAATGTTACAGTCTTGCAAAAGCCTATTCCAAGCTATTATATTTGGGTTCCATATTTTCCCACAAAATAAAACACTTCTTTCCAATCATACAATTCCTCTATCGCCCCTATTATTAACATCGTGTCATATTTATGTAATTTCATGAAGGGCAACTATGGAATAAAAAATTATATGGGGGTGCAGGAAGAGGGTATAGGGGTGGAGGAAGAATTTGTCCATTTGAAATGTTACAGTCTTGCAAAAGCCTATTCCAAGCTATTATATTTGGGTTCCATATTTTCCCACAAAATAAAACACTTCTTTCCAATCATACAATTCCTCTATCATCTTTCATATATTTTTTTTTCTGACCAATTATCACTTATAAAAACATGTTTTAGAAGTATATTGAGACATGAACAAAAAATTAGTATCACTTTCAATTTAAAATTTTAAGACAATGAGTTTAAATATTATTTATTTTCAAGATAATAAGGGAGTAGATTTGAAATGAAAATATATGAAAAATCAAGTTATTTAGATTAAGAGAAACATGATAAGATTTGAATGAAAAATTTGAATGAAAAATTAGTAAGTGATTTGATAGGTGTTAGAGATATTTTAATTTTTTTAATAGATAAAATTGTAAAATTAAAATTAATTAAAAATAAAATATTAATTTGTTGGATGTAATTAATGAATTAATATTATTTTAACAGAATTATAAAATTATAAATTATTCTAAAATTAAAATTAAATTATTATTATTATATAAATTTATTTTGATTTTCATTTTAATTTCTAATTTTAATTATATTTATGATTTTATTATTGTTACTAGTTTTTAACATTAATATTATCAGTGTTTAATTTTTATAATTATGTTATTTTTATTATTATTTTATAAATTTATTATTAATATTTTTATTTTCATTAATATTTTATATGTTTCTTAAATTTATTCTTATTTTAATAATAATATTTAGTATTAACAAATATTATTATTATATTATATTATATAATTATAATTAATTAGGACTAATTATATAAAAAAAATTTGCAGTGATGCAAACCAAACAGGATGTAAGTGAATGAGTATGTGTGAGATAGAATATTGAATATAAAAGAATGATATTTAGAAAAAAAAAATAGTATACATAGTGGCGGGTTGATGTAGTGATTTGGGGAGAAAATAAATACAAAATAAAGTGATTTATTATAATTGAATAGAATAGAAAGTTTATTGATACATGATTAATTTGATTAAATTAATGAAATTTGTAAGTTATTTTTAGTGTGATGTGAAAAATATTTTTTGACATAATTTTTAAATTATAAAAAAATTATTTATAAAAACATTAGTTGAAATTTGGAAATAAATTGTTTTAAAAATATTTTTATTAATTTCTAATAATATTTATAAAAAATAAAGAAAACTCCAAAAATAGTATTATTTTAAAAAAACTAAATATTAAATATATTGGTAAATTAGTAATTTACCTAATAAATCCCATCAATTCATCACTTTGTATTAATCTAACATTAAATATTAAATATATAATATTTTATATTGTTTTTATGTCAATATAAGTAAATTACGAAAGCACTAGTTATAAGACTAAGAAAAATACATAAATTATTAAAAAAATTATAAAAGATAGATTGACATGTTGTATAAATAAATCAAATGATTAAGTTACCGAATTATAATAAAAATAGAGTAGATTATCTTAAAGAAAATATATAAAAAAATAAGTAAAGAATATCATATAACTTTTAATTTACTAATTTTATATTTTGTTTCTATCTTTATCCTAAGAAGTAGTGATATAATATTAATTAAAAAATAAGATATTTTCTGTTTTTACCTCTCAAATACAGGACAAATTACACATTTTAAATTCTATTATTTTAATTTTTTTAAGTGAATTAATTATACTAAAATATAAATCTATTTTGTTTAGCACATAACATAACTTTCTATTTATCTAACATAAAATATTAAATATATAATATTTATATTGTTTTCATGTATATATAAGTGAATTATGAATGCATTATTAGACATAAGAGGAAGAAAAATACATGAAATATTATAAATATAAAGATAATAAAAGATAGATTTAATATGTTTTATAAATCAATCGAATGAATAAGTTATCAAATTATAATAGAAAGATAGATTAGATTATCTTAAAGAAATATATATAAAAGGATAAATAAAGATTATCATATAACTTTTAATTAAATAATCTTATCATATTTTGTTTCTATCTTTATCTTAGATAAAATTTAATTTAAAAAATAAAATATTATCTGTTTTTACATTTCAAATACGGATAAATAACACATTTTAAATTCTATTCTTTTAGACTTCTTTAACTGAATTAATTATATTAAAATAAATATATTTTGTTTATAAAGTAATATCTTTTATTAACTTTCTTGCCATATTTATTAGTTAGTTTAAAAGTATTTTTGGATTAAATTTCTTTGAAATTTTGTTATAATATTTTCAGTTAGTTAGTTAGAACATATTTAATGCCTGGATATTCAGGCTAGTTTTTCTAATGAGTGATTATCTAAATATTTTTGTTATTTCCAATCACACACAAAGTGATGATTAAACTGTATTCTCTCTTTTATTAATTCCATTACAGTATATTATATTATATTATCTAGTAATTGGGAAATGCCATTAATGATCAGATATGGTCATTAATAATTATACTTTTATCGTATATATGATCTTTAATAGGTTTTAGAATGATAATTAATCTTTAAATTACTCAATTTCTTTTATTTGGTGCGCAAATAATTTTAACCTCTTGAAAGCAAATAACATTCTTAATTTTCTAAATAGTAGTAATTTGAATTATAAATTAAATGCGGACTAAATTACATTTTAATTAGTTTCTTTATTTGAGATAAGAGATTTAATGATAGTATCTATGCGATATATATGATTCATTATCTCTTACCTATTAATTTCCTTATTACTCAATTAGCAAACATTTTGGATTTGTTTAATAACAAACATATCTATCTTTAATTGTACTTTTCAAATCAGTAAAGATTTTTTTATGAATAACATCACGAAGGTAGTTTGTGTAATATATATATCAATCAGTCTATACAAGTTTTGTGAAATAAGAAAACATGGCAGAATTGATGAAGTTTGGAGTTTTAGGGAATGGTTCGTATGGTACAGTATACCTTGCTTCTTTGATTTTTCCAGGAGAACAAGATTCAAAGGTTTTAGTTGTAGCTATGAAGTCAAGTTCCGTCCCTTTTGGTGTTGCTTCAATGCAAAAGGAGAGAAACATTTTGGAGTTATTCATGGGGTGTGAAGAAATCATTCAATGTTATTTTTACCAATACGCTTTTCGGAGAGGTTGTATAACTTATAATCTTTTCATGGAGTATGCTCCTTATGGTTCTCTAGGTGATTTAATAAGGAAGAGACCATTATCAGAAAAGGAAGTGATTGTCTATACTCACATGCTTCTCAAGGGTCTTTCTTGCATTCATAAAAAAGGAGTTGTCCATTGTGATCTTAAACCGGATAACATCCTTCTCTTTCCTTCATTTGATGGTCATGCAAACTACCGACTAAAGATTGCTGATTTTGGATTGTCCAGGACTAGAGAAGAGATAAATGATGATTTAGGGGAGATCAGGTTTAGAGGGACACCCTATTACATGTCCCCAGAATCGATTGTGGGTTTTATGAAAACGCCATTAGATATATGGTCTCTCGGATGCATTGTCATTGAGATGATAACTAGATTTCCAGCATGGTGGGACTTGCAAACCCAACAAGACTTAATGTGGAAGCTTGCATTCCTTTCAGAAACGCCAAAGATACCAGGTGAAGTTAGTTGGAATTGCAAAAATTTTTTGAGCAAGTGTTTTGTTGCAGATCCTAAACAAAGATGGACTGCTACAATGCTTCTCCACCATCCTTTCATGAAAAAGGAATTTCCAACCTCACCTATCCATCTTAACCATTGAATTGTAATTTTTTACAATGAGAAGGATACCTCCTTTAAGATTTTTGTTTAGAACACCTTCTCATTTAGAGAGATGCATTGTGATGTTAAACACTAAAAGATCTTTTTTTTTTTTCATTCTTAATAGGTTTTAGCAGTATGCTAAGTGAAAGATGATAAAGAGATGACTGTTTGCTTATACTATCCATAATCCTATGTTGTTTTGTGTCGTGCTACAATTCATCTAAATATTTTATTATGTTTGTTTTGTATTCTCATTCTAAATAGGTGATCAAAATTCAATTCTAAAACTTGCAAAATATACAAGAAATATCTCCATGCAAAATAATATGTCAAAACATTACAAGCATCAAAATTAACCCTTATCTTATGTATTGGAAATATTCTTGTGAATAAATAATGTAATTTAAGTATGGAAATTTTATCTTAGAAATTTTATTCGTAATCCATGTCCAAGTCCTAACTTGAGCTAAATAAAATACCTCATCAACATCAACCACACAGTGAGAAGAAACTCCATATGACTAAAAACATATGTTAGATACTACTAAATAGTAAGTGTTGAGAATGTATATAATTTTGTATAAGTAAGTTTCTTATTACGGCATAATTTTAATAGAATGTACAATAAATAATGTATTTAATCATTTTATTTTTAAATAATAAATAAAATAACATAAACCAAATATATATAAATTATAAACAAGTATCCTAAAAATTTAGACAAAAACGTGATCACACATATATTTTTAGTAGGTATTTGGACAAAAATTTGTGTAACAGACACCAGTGTGAGTACAAGTGTTTAAATTCTTTTAGTAAATTTTGTAGTGTGAGCAGCATCCTGCAAGTTAAACAAATTTTATTCAGTAACTATCCACAACTTGAATTACTAAGCTCCCAATTTAACTCAAAATTTAATATTGTTATTTCTATTTGTTTATACAGTAAATTGTTATGTAAATAAATACTAATCTATCTCAATGTATCTTTGTAAAAGATCTAAAGAAGAAACAAAAGTCTCAATTGGGTTTTCCACTTTGCAACGAGAGAGATGAAAGATGAATTACATCTTCTTGGAAGAACTCTATTAGAGTGAAACTCACACATGAATCTGATAAAACCACTTGTCAAAACGTTCTGATGAATTTAAAGCTTAATCTATCAAATTTTAGTGTCTTGTTGACCCCATATTACCATGCAACTTCCCTCACTTTCCCGACCTCAAAAATGTTATGAGACCATTCCTTTAGCTAGTAGATATTTGGATGAATTTCACCCTATCAAGTTTAAAGCAATTTTTTATTGGGTTAATAAACCTTTTTTGAAAAAATATTTTTACTTCTACTTTAAACCATAATTATGTATAATATATGATTGTTTTATGTTGGAATGACACTACAGAAAATTATTATTTTCTGTTGGAATGACACTACAGAAAATTATTACTAAACATTTATGTAAAGCTTCCCTACAATCGAAAGCACGCTACCTATCAAGGTCCTTGGCTTGTGTCTGCTCTTAGTGGACTCTCGTCCCTCAAGTCCTTATATTTAAAAGGTAGTCGATTGACTTGGAGATCAATTTTAAGTATACTTTCCACATAAAAAATCTTCATCTTTTTGTTTTTATTAGAAAGCATATCTAACTCTCTATAATCGGAATATGTATTGTTAGATATTTCAAAATTGAGTTCTTTGGAAACCCTTGACTTAAGTTACAACGGGTTAAATGAGTCTGACGATATCTTAAGGCATATAAAAAGTTAGTTGTCGTAAATATTATTCCGATATGCATGCTTCTTAATCTTCATGACTACTCTAAGTTCATATCCTTTTCAATTTTGTTAATTAGAGAATGATAGATTAGCCAACCAATTTACAAGAACTACGACTGAGTTCAAACAGTCTGGATAACAAATTCCGATCCCTTGATTTAAGCTACAATGAAGGAGCAATAGATATAAGCAGTGATGAGGAACTGTGTAAAATCTTGGGACCTTTACATAAATGTGACAGAAGATATGACAATTTAAGTGAACTTTCATGGTTAGTATAGATTGGTTAAACCTTAACAAGTTATTGCTAGTCACCAGCAAGCCCCTTCATTTCAAGTTTTGTTACCCAAGAATCTCTGGCATTTAAGCTTAATTCAGTTGATAAAATTTAAGCCTTAATTTCCTTGCACATTGCCTAATCTTCCCTCTAATCCATAGAATCTAATCGAATATCCATCACAAAGTGTTACTTGAACGGTAGGAGATATATATATATATATATATATATATATATATATGTCAATTAATTTTGGAAACTTGAATTCTTTTTGTCAATTAATTTTGGAAACTCGTAATAATGTAAGGAGGTGAATGTGAAGGGTTTTGGAAGGGGATGGGGAAAAGGTGAATGTAAAGGGTTTTGGAGGGGATGGGGAAAAGGTGGTCTTCTATATAATATTGGAACATGATGGGAATGCCCTGTTCTCATGTAATATTAAGATTCATTCATAGTGCTTATCTTATTTACTTAGGGAATTGCATTTATGTTTACTGCTCTTAAATGTAATAAAATCTGGAAATTATTTAGATATGTGCTCTAGATTGCTTTTCACTCAATCTATTCATCAAAATATTCAGTCTTCAACTTGGTAACTTGGTATCAGATTAGGTTCTTTAGAATATCTATGCATAATAAAAATAGAGGACCTTGTACTTGCCATTCAAATAGCCACTTTAGCCACCAATTTGGAATGTGTAGTCACTTTAGTGTCTGAATGGTAGAAAATTACAAAGAAAAGTCATTGAAAGAGTAAATCGACAGTTGCTCTAAAATTTAAAAAAAAGTGTCACTAGAGTGATAATATTGATATATTTGGAGACTACAGAGGAAAAAGTGTAAGTTTAAACATAATTAAAAATAATCAATTATAAATATTTTACAAGATCTTAGAATTTATAATTCTCACATAATATAGAGAGACTTACCTTAGTCAGTCCATGAGAGATTCAATCAATTGTATTTCAATCTCCATATCTCAATCTATCTCTTTCAGTCACTCTTATTCTACACACTTTATTGATGATATATTGTATAGAACTCTCATACTGCAGAAAAAGAACTCTATTTTTATACAACCAATATCTATCAAATTGGTTACTATCAGTTATTATAAAGTAATAACTAATTATGTTAATTTGGTTATTATCAATAATATCTATAACCAGCTCTCATCATATTAATTATCATTAAATATTTATGAAATAAATAATTTTTTATAATTATTAATACATCCTTTTATTTTATTAAATCACATATAAACTCGTAATGATATTTCACATGAGTTCTATTATGAAAATAATTTATTTATTTTCTAACAAAAAGGTCCTTGAAAGTGTAAATCGACAGGCATGGTAGAACCTCCTAGAGATTATTCCTGGAGCACAAGAGAGTACTATGCCTCAGGCGTAAGAGCTAAGAGCTACTAGAATTAAACTGCATCTATTCAAGCTACAGCTGAGTGGTATATAGAAAATGTCTTGCCAGTACTTCAGAGGTAAGTACATAGCTTACCATTATAATCATTGCTTTACCTGGTTTGGTATGTTATGTCATTAGATGGCTTCTGTTTTCTGTAATTGTGACTAAAATTTTTTTGATGCTAGTTATCAGAGAGGGTTTTTCAAAATACAATTGATTAGTGCTATTTTTCTGTAATACGAATCTATAGTGCACTAGAAAGTTTGATAAAATGAGGGATAAGAGGAACAAAATGTTTAGGAGAATTATATTCGTGGAAATTAAAAGGCTGAATGAATGAACTGCAACACAGACCAGGAAGAGTAAATTTATAGGGGTAGAATTAGGGAGCTGATCATGTAACTAATCTACCTAATTGGTGTAGTAACAATATAGCCGACTCAGTATATATTTTGTTGGGCTTAAATGGTCTATATCATTTACCATCAACTTCTCATTCATTTCATTTGTTTGACCGGACAACTATTCAGAATATGATTAAATAAGGGAAAATTGTTCCCTCTGATAACAATTAAGTTTTTACAGAAAGCAATGCAGGAAGGTGGCAATGACAAATTTCTTATTGGTGGTTTTCCCACAGTGCAGTTGAGAAAGTGGTAATTATTGATAGCAATGAGGTTGAGGCCAATGATATTGATACTCTAGCGCCCCAATTAAATTAAGTGTAAGGGGAACATGAAAGCCTTAATGTATATGTCTAGAAAATATTCTGGTGATTATATTTGAATTAGTACTAGTTTGTTATAATTAGTATTTATTGAAGATTATTTCTTTTTGTCTATATCTCATTATGTGTTCAAATTCTGAAAATAGTGGGAGTTCCAATTTCGAAAATAATGGGGTTAATAATTGATATTTCAGAAGTTAGTAAAAATCATTGATAACCACTTAAGATGTTAGCTCTTCTTGTGAAAATTCAAACTGCCAATAATACATTTAGAGAGGATTAAAAACTCAAGAAATGTTAAATATAACCCCTATTAAAAATAATTTTTGTTGTAGTGAAAGTTGTATAATTTATGTTTTGGTATATCAAGAATTCAAAGTTAAACATTCTAATATGAGTTTTTAAATGTGAATCACCTCATCAACATCAACCACACAATTTTTGAACATAGTATTATTCCTATGTAGCTAGATAGATAACCAAAATATAACAACCAATATACACTTCTAGATTTTATTTGTTTGACTACTTAAATTTGATAAATAAAATTGACAAAAATGTAAGTGTTAGTCTAATTATTACACCTTAACAAAATTTTCTAGCAAAACCACATTCAAAAAGTAGGTATTATACAGATTCAACTCTTACTCAACAAGGAACAATTCTGACTAAAAACATGCACCTCTTTCCTAATTAAGTTATCTTTCATTAGGATCCTATATAACTATACTCTCCATGCATGGTGTGTAAGACGAAAATAAAGCTTCAAACATTCCATAGTTCACAATGTAAGTTTGAGTCTATATTAGCTCTTGAATCCAAAAAATATTAAATTATTTTTTTATCAAAAATAAAAAATATTATAAATATTGTTCAAGTCTTAAAAGAAAACTTACACACAAAATCTATATATATAAGAGACCTGTTAAAACCAACACAACTCCTTCAATAACATCTCCATATAATCAAATAAGTCCAAAAGAGCTTGTGACATATCGCTCTTTAATCTGATATCATACATCTATGTTATCAAGGATGTTATATGGGGTTAATATGTCCCATGTCTCCGTAAAAATAATTGAATATCCTATACCTATATTCCTTACATACCAGACCTCAAATTATACAGTTTGGGTATTGATCAATGTAAGCACCAATAGACCTATTGAGAGTGTTATCTTGTTCTAATGCTTGGAAGTCCATACAATAATTCATTTTTCATATTTTCTTGCCCAGCGTCTTCATAACGGGTCTTTCCTTATCATCCTTAAATCCAAAATTTTAGTATATTCTAATTTATTTATACACTTATCCTTCCACACCCATTTGTCTTCTTTCCCTACTACAACCGAACATTTTTCTATATTTTTTAAGAACTCATCCACAAGGGATTCTCGCATTTGAACCACTTTTTTCTTCGTTAAGCCAGATTCCACTCCCATTTTCCTTATTTCCAAATAGTAATATCTTCTAATTTTGTCTCCTTAACAAGAAAATTTGTCAATATTTAGGAAAAATTTCCTATATATAGTAGAATCTCCCCAGCCAACAATCCTTCTAGAAGATGTTATTATGTTTTCTTCTAATCCAAGTTATATTATTATTAAACTATCTTTTTTTATAATCCAAGTTATATCACTGTTAAACCAGTTATTATTTGTTTCTTTCCCTACACATTTTTGTCTATAGACTCGCACAAGGAATTAACGTTACTTTCAACTCAATTTTATGACAATGGTTTTTGAAGTTTTTTTCTTATATGTTGTTCAACTTTCTCATTTTTATTTAATATGAGACTTAGACTCACACTTAGATATCTAGTGCATGTTTAAATTTATTTCTCTACAATTATCTCTATGAAAAAAATAAGAAAAAATAAATTAATTTCTCGATAGACTAAAATTAATTTAAATTAGCTTATACATAAATTAATTTGCACTACTTATCTCATAACATATTTAATTTTTTAACTTGTGTACTAACTAATTTTAATTTATAAAAAATATATATTTATTTTGTAAAGTAAAGTTTATCCAATACACTATTTTCTCTGACTTCAAATTTAACTAATTATTATATTATATATTTAGGACATGTTTGTAATGGAAAAAATAATGAATTTCTTGTTTAGCAATGTGCTCACATAATAATAATTATTATACATAACATGTATATATAATTAAAGTAATGTATAGTTTAATGATTGAGAGAGAGAGAGAGAAAAAAAAAGAGAATTGGCAACAGGTGTTATCCATTGTGAAAGAATAAAAATGATGTGAAAACGTATTGAAGTGATTAGGACTTTGCGCGTATGTTACCAACTTCCCAAGAAACCGAAATTGGGTATTTGTTTACTGTACCACGTGATGTTCTACTTTTTAGCGGGCCATAGGGTTTGGGCTTCAAAGGAAAAAACACCTCCCTACACCATCTCCACTTCCTCACACTTTTATTTTATTCTTTTTACCTTTTTTTTTTCAAGCAAAAAGCACCAAAAGAACCTTACAAAGGTCAAGCCCCAACCTTCAAGGAAGAAATGTTGTGTACCCTACAATAAGGTAACACCATTGGGTATGAGGTCCTTATTGCTTAATTAAAAAATAAGAAACTTATGTGTAAATAATTTAAGGTACCCTACAAATAGGATTCTTTTATTCAAACAAGATGTTTCTCCAGACTTTTAAGGTATCGAAATTTATTTAAGAAATTTATCTCTTCTAACATATTTTTTATGTAGATTTCTTAAATTGAATTCTTCACCTTGTATTTAGGGATCAAGATTATCTATGACTTATATTTACTTTTAATTCTCGTAGTTATTTAAATTTATGATTTTGGTCCCTATAAAAATTCAATTGCATACTTCTTCTTTCATTTTTTTTTTAAAATTAAGCGATTCTAATTTATTGCTAATACTCTAAATTTGTAATTAAAAATATTGATTTGTTCATATGTAATGGTAGTATGGTTATTTATTCATAGCGTAATTTAATAATAAGCTTCAACATTTGTTATCATTAAAACATGTTATCATTTTTATTATCCACTATTGTTAGATTAAAATTGTTTACTTTTATAAAAAAAAAAAGAATAATTAACTGTGTCATTAAATTTTACGGAGATGAAAATTACATATTAATGGAACTATAAAGATAAAAAAGGATTTAGGTCATTATCTATCAATTATGTTTTTACTAGCCTTGTTTATTTTTTATGTTTCAATTTTTTATGTCTTCATTAGAATAAATTGGCCTTTTTCATAAATTTTTTTAGTACTAACTATATCAATTTTACAAATATGACTATCACGTACTTCATCGACCATTTATAACAAAATTAATCAAACTGTGAAAAAATAAAAAAAAATGATCAATTTAATATAATAATTATTAACTGATTAAAATTCTTAAACATTTTATGGTAATTAAACTTAAACTTGAAATTTAAACAACTTGTCAAACTCTGTTTATTTTAGTAGTGCTGAAAGGTGTTTATTGAGGAAAAGAAATGAGCCAACAGCTTTTGAGAAACTATTGGGGAACTTGGATTTTTTTCTGAACTTGTCTGCAACAGCTAATTATGTTCCACAACATTTAGACTACTTCTTTTATGTAATCTTTTTTTTTTCATTCATAAAACTTCAATAAAAAAATTTACGAACATGTACCTAAATTGATTCTATATTTTAATTTTCAGGTATACTTATACTCCTCAACCAAATACTTATATCTACGTAAAATATATTTTTTTTCTCTCCAGTTTTTAGATGGTAACTATTCTTAAATCCTCTGAATATTAATTGAGAACAAAGTATTATGAGAATGATTTAATCTTATAGTGTACTCATTTTACAAAATCACACACCTTGCCAATCTTTCTTTTCAATTAATAGTATATATTTTTTATAATACTAAACATTTCTATTTAAAACATATTTTAAGGATGTTTCAATAATATATTTTTCTTTAAACTTAAAAATACTTGTATATATATGTGTGCATGTGTGTATATTATTATGAACTTAAGATTTTGTTTCATTTGGTGTAATATAGATTGCAATTCACAAGATATTGATGCAATGTAAACGTGATTTCTTGATCTTAAATCTCATCAATTACCATCCCTCAATCATCGCCCCTCAATTATTCATGCCCGTGTTTTCGATTGTCTTTATCAACTGAAAATATGATAACAAGGATGAAGCAGTGAATATCAATAATGAAGATGTTTGCAAATAATTGTAGTGCCAATAGAAAATAAAAGAAACATGCTCATTAGGATTTCTTTTCCCAACACTATAGGGAATGATTTTATTAAGAAAGACAAATTCTCTTCAATCATTCATTTTTTTTAAGTAGGAGAATGAAAATATATTTAATATATACACGTACTCACATAAACAAAACAAGCAAATCTAATAAAGATAAAATAAAATCCAAACCCTGTTGGAGAATGTTGAAAGAATGTGTCTACTTATGTAAGCACTAGGTAGCAAGCAGATTTCTATCTCAGTTAAGTGTTCGTTGGCCGACAAATATATGAAAGCAAAATCATTAAGAATGGATGTGTGTATTTAACGATATCACTATTTTTTTTTAATAAAAAGTTTAAGTGGATCACAATTCAACTTATAATGATTTAGGGGAAGTTCCGTGAATATGTAAATGAAGTTTCATGTTAGAAGTAGAAGTTGAGTTTGTGTCTTTGTGAAATATTAGGTTTAAAAATAACTTTTCTTCTAAAATTCTTGTTTCAACATTTTCTATCATTCAATGAACTATATATTTTTATGGGTCTTACTTTCATTCAATGAATTCACTATCTTAAACTGAGTTAACACCCTGTAAAACATAATTTTCTAATAAATTTCAGTAAAAATATGAGTGTTAGAAAAAAAAAAATACAAGAGAGAATGGAGTTTGGATTCTCCTTGAGTCTTTATCTTTACAAGCTAGATAGACTTTTATTATAATTTTAAACATAGTCCTGTGCATATTCTGTTGGATAAGACCATGATATATGCTTCATTGTGCATGATGAAAATAAACAGTATGATTTTTTGAGTTAAACTAACTAGCTTTTTCGAGTTTTCAACTTATATTCTCTTACAAGGTATACCATATACTCACACACATCTTTTGTAAGTCTTGTTTTTTTTTTTTTTTTTTTTTTTCTTTGTTTTTTTTTGTTTTTTTTTTTTTTTTTTTTTTTTTTTTTCTTTTTTTCGTCGTTTTTTTTCGGTTGATTTCTTTCTTCACAAGTTTTTCCACTTATTTGTAATCTCAATTTTTCTCCAAATTTCGGATGTAATTTCTCAATTTTATAAAAAACAAATTCTATCAATTAAGAGATACAATGTATACAACTTAGTGGAGTTGGTTTCGTTATTGGTTTTACTTGAACTTGAGTTTAACTTGATTAAATGAAATAATATTAGTATTACCATGTAAAATTGAACTTTATGTGTTATTTGATCCATTTTCAATTTGATGGAGTAATTGAATTAGTGTGGAATTGAATTAGTTATAAGATTACGCGGATAGATTTCATTTAACTTATCATATCTAGAGAATTTCGATTTCTTTTTAAGTTTAATCTATTCAACAAATTTTGATGTACTTAATTAGTGAATTGGATAAATTTGGTCATTGGATCTCAATCCAATAACAATTAGAGAAATTTTCCTAATTAAATTTTCTAGTTGAGGTAGTGTTCTAGACATGAATATTTTGACTTTATAAGATAATTTTGATTGAATTGATCTATGATATGTTTAAATTGGATTAGTTAAGTCACATCTAGGATGATATGTTGGCTTAATTAATGATTAAAAATATTAATTATATGAACCTACAAAATGGAAGGTGATATGTTTCCGTAATAGTAGCTTAAGATGTCTAATGATGAAAAGTTGAAAGAGAGTTCTCACACCATTGTAACATATTTTAGGTTAAAATTATTAATGCATATGAACTCATGGAAAAGAGGGAATAAAAATAACCAATTTTGAAAATCCTAAACATAAACATAACATGATTGAGGAGGAACTTAATAAAAAGGAAATGCATTAATGAATAATGTAAAAGAAGTATATAAAAATGCTCGACATTCAAGAAGTTAAATAAAATCAAATGACTTATACGAAAATAGAAAAATAGAATGAATCCATGATATTACACCAAATGGGACAAATGATATGTTTAATAAATGACAAAAAGAATCTTTCAAATGTAAAAACTTTCAATGTAAAAATATATTCTATATGATCTTAAAGTAGGCGTAGAAATCTCTAATATACTCCCCACGACTATCTTAAAATATATCATTGTCAGCTTGTAAAATTTTAAATAACCTTAAACAATATTATTTGCGTAAAATGCATACATCTTATATTTGACCTCAACCAATTAACCTATCATAATCTTACATTTTTCTTGATCTCATTCAAATATTAAAACACTTTAAAATAAAAAAGTAACATCATTATTTATAAATAATCATCTAATTTTTTGACACATTATTAAGAGCACTTTAAAAAGTTCAATTTTTAGCTTAAATCTATCATAAATGATTTCTCATACATTAAGATGATATTCTTGTTAAACGATACTTTCGACAGAGAATATTGTGAAAATAATTAAAAGTATTAATCTAAAATATAATTATCAAAATTATATTTGATGTAAAGTAATCGGTTTATAAGGATTGATAAAATAATATTTTATCAACTTTATGGTGTTACACTTTATTTTTGATTTTTTTAATGTTGTTAATATTATGATATATGACTGTATTTATGTATGGAGAATATTTTCCACTTCAAATTTAATAGTTTACGAAATTGAACTTTTACTTAATTTGAAATTATATTATTTTGTGAGAGAAAGTAAATTTTCAACAACTTGTATGCTATAGTTGTGTTAGTGAGTACAAAAATAAATAAATAAATAAAAGTTGTGACTTTTGTGAAAGAAAAATAAAAAATGGGATATGAAAGCATGATTTTAGTTAAAAAAAATCAAAATTTATACATGGCTACATAATTTATTCTAAAGTTGTAAACAAAATTGAAGAAAATAAATGAAACTCAACCGAATATAACAGAGTCTACCCATTTCAATAATTTATATATAAAATTTCACTTATTTCATAATTTTTTCTAATTTGTATTCTTTGAAGAAAAAAAAAACAATTGAATGAACCAAAGTATCCTTTGTTAAGAAAAAGAAAAACACACGCACAAGAAATAATTTAGAAAGAGAGCAACAGCATTAATATACTGAATAGTAATAATATATATATATTTGAATTATAAATGCTAAATGCTACATATATTAAAGATCACTATCTCCATCTACAAATGCTAAATGTATATAAATAACCTTTCCCACCCAAAAAATAATAATATTAATACGAAAACAAAAAGAAAAAACCTAATTAACAACACTGATGGCACTTGAACAGTAGCCCCAACCATGGAACAACCAATCCCAATCCAATCAAGTGACTTGCCCCCTAAAGCTAAACACCATTATCACATCACACCAACAATTTTCCGTAACTTACGATATGTATATATGAACCACAATACATAGGTATGTAATATGTACACATTTCACTTCCTTTTTTTTTTTTTTCTTTTTTTTCATAACAAGACCATGCTATTATTATCAACCTCGAATCTCATTCCGTCGACCATATTGGAGGCCACGCCATCATGGAAGCTACTTTCTTCGATGTCCATGTCCCACAGAAACCCATACCCATCATCACATTTGGGACTTATTTGAGTAATTGTGCTAGAGTTTGCATTTGTTTCCCTTAAGTGGAGGAGACCCATGAAAGAATTGTTTTGATTTTGGCTTTGGTTTTGATGATGATAATGATGATGGGTTGTGATTGAGGAAGAGAAATGGGGAAGTTGGTTATACCCAATGGTTTGGTTGGTTGGAGATGACGAAGCCAAAGTTAGGGATGGAACTGTGCTCTCATACATGAGTTGTGAGTTGAGTTTGGCACTGTTGTCTGCTTTGCCTTTGTGAAACACTCTACACAAAACCCAGTCCTCCTGCAATCAACAACAATTTTTACCTAATTACCAAATACACTTGTCAACCCAAAACACACGCTTAAACAACCTTTATCCTCACACCAAAATTACACCCATCTATTAACGAATATATTCTATTCTATCCAATCCAATCCTTATCATTTCACTCTTTAACTTTTTTAATCCAACCTCGTTAAATCTTAAAATTAATTAACATTCATTGCACGTTTGAAAATAGAGGGATATATTATATTATGGGAGAGAGGTGAAATGAAAATGAACCTTGGGGGGCATATGTGGCGTCTCCAAACGAAACTCGTGCATGATCCAACCGGTTTTGATGCCATTTGGGGCCCTGTTCCTGTAGAACACCAAAGTCTTCCTCATCCCTACAACCTCACCCGTGGAGGGGTCAAACACCGTACGATCCTTTCCCGTGGCTTTCCAATAGCCAGATGTCGTTGCGCGATTGGTCCTGTAGCCGGTTGCATATTTGCGGTCACGAAAGCTGAAGAAGTACCATTCGTTTGCGTTAAGCTTAGCCACCTCTGTAGAGCACGCATGCATGAACACATGATGGGTCAGTTTTTGGTAGCAAATGGACAAAGCATGACTAAGGTAGGTATATATAATAGGATCAAAATGCATAGGTTGATAGATAGATAGATTTATAGATATGTACTATCATCATGTACAATTAATTCTCTCCCAGAAATATCATTATTATTATTATTATCATATCACCATAATAATTAGGTCTTCTGTGTAATCACCATCACATGTCACCCAGCATAAATCACATACAATTTTCAATCCAATCAGATAAACATTACCTAAACACGTACTTTTTGTTGTTTAATTACCATGTATATGTATTGCGTAGCCTGTGAGCTTTCTCACACTACTTTTTACCTTCTTTTTACCCCCTTTTTACTTCACATGAATTTGTGGACTATGTGTGATTACGTAAAAACAACAAGCACCAGTCCTTTACTGCTCTTCTTTCCTTTTACATATATTATGTATTATTTATCATACGAGTTATTTTATTTTATAATTATATATACGTAAATGCATATATAAGAATCTTGACAAGAGACAAAATCGCTTGAATAGTAACAATCATGTCCAAGAAAAGTGAAGTGATCAGAGATATGAATTCAATGTTTTAGAATATTCTTAAATCAATTAGTTTGTCCGTCTATACACTCAAAATGTTTCCTCCCTCACAAACCAGTCAATATATAACACTTAAAATGTTTTCTCTCTCCCAAACTAGATAATCTCTACGCTTAAAATGTTTAGAATCTAACTTCTTTTTTGTTTACATAAAAATAATAATAAATAATTGATATATGTTTTTAATTCATTAATTGAATTATTTTAACGAATATATAGAAGCTTTGTTTGCTTTATTATGAAATAAGAATAATTTATTTTTTAGTACCAGCAAGGACACATTTTAGAAGGTAAACAATTATTTTTCTCAAGAAAAATATTCCAAACATTATATACATGTATAATTGTGTGTATAATTCAAGTGATAATTATACATGCATGAATTAGACCAATCAATCCGTGTAGAGGGCATATCATTGGTTGCATTGGCTGCAAGCAGAGGTTTAATGAGTAATATATTTTCTTATTTCTTAAGAAACATAACATTGGAACACATGATCGGGTGAAAGAAGAGAGAACCAAACACACAATATGTTGAATAGATAGAACCAAACATCAATAGTAAAATAGTACGAGATTGATAAGCCATATGATTTCCGTAGTTGTAAGTACATTTTTTATGTTATAAAAATGGTCGATTATTGTGCTTATTCAAGAATCATACTACAAAATATAAATGAATGTTCGTATTTATATTATCTAATCGACGTACTCGTGATTATGAAGATGCCAAAACATCTGCATATGAAACAAATAATACTGGTGTCGTGCATGTGCATTTGTGTATTTATTGCCAACATTCATGCAGAGTAGCGAACAATGTTTGGTCTCAACGGTTTTGTTACTGGTGGTGTAACTAACCATGCAATAAAGACGATGTTTGCACATGAGAAAGACCGTCATGTATAGATATAGGCCATGCAAAAAGTAAATCACATTTGTTTTGAAACCAAAAACAGATTTTCCAAGAAATCGAAGGACAAAAAAAGGTAGAGTATTAATTGTACTTATACTTCAAAAAGGTATATTCACCTTCGTGTAAAAAGTATAAAAATGACAATAATGATAATAATAATTAACTGAGTGATGAAAAACACCATTTATTGTGCTGTGGAAGAATTAATTAACCGTGGAAAGAGAATGTTTTTGGTGAAAATGTTTTGACTGATGAAGAAAGAAAATGATAGGAAATAGCTCGAAAGGGAATAAAAATAGGATTAAAGAAAAAGGAATATAGAATCTTCACAGCAGGCTGACAAAAGTCTTCGTTATGATCTTCTTACGGATTTATTTGCGATATAAAAATTGAACGTGTTTGTGACGCGCTTACAGCAAAAAACAACTCTGTACAAACTTCAAAAGGACAAAAGCAATTATAAAGCCACACATAGTCATATGTTTGTCAACAAAAGATGATTTCACACCCATCCCCTTGGGTATATACAGTTCATAGCAACCACAAGTGATGCGAAAAGAAAAAATATATATATAAATATGTAAAATAATTTTAAAAATTGTGAAAATCAAGTTGATGATGCATTTTAATTCAGAAATCAAGTTCTGCTATATTCTGTATTCCTATAAAGAACAGAAATGATGATTTATATATTGACAGAGACAAATCTTTATCGAGTTGTCGCTGCCTTAATCATTGAAGAACTGAATAAACACACCCTCCTCAAACTCTTATCCATTCAGTTTTGTTGTATTATCAGTTTTGCCTCTTCTCGAGGCAAAAATCTGCTACTTTGTTATTACTAGATACTCCAGACATGCTCCTCTATCAATCATGTTAATTTCTTGAATTGTTTTGATCATATATATTTATATATATTTGTTAACAAAAAAAGCTTTGAACGGATTTTTTAAGTCAGAACTGAAGCTAGAAACACCATGTTCATGAGCAAGCAAGGTGAACTATATAGCTTCTCGTGAGTGAATGTGAAGTAAACATAGTGATGATTCTACAAATACAATCACATAAGACGAGCAAATTAATTAAGAAAGATATTGTAAAATGAAAGAGGCCATGCATGAACAAAACCATGATTTCTCAAGAATCATGTAAGTTGACAAGATCAAGCAAACAAGGATGGTTTAAAGTATAAATATGATATATACCTGGAAGTTGCCATGGCTCGCATGTGTGCAGGTCAATTTCCATCAAGGTACCCTTCAGAACTTCCTCATTTGTGACCTTTTTGTAAAGGTAATGAAGGACCAACTCCTCATCACTCGGATAAAAGCGAAACCCTGGGGGCAGTGAAGCACCAATGTCTCTAAGACCCATGATTTTGGTAGTTTTTTTCAGTGAATGATGAAGGCAGAGCAAAGGTGTGCAAGAGCCTGAGAGAGAAAGAAAGAGGGAAATCTAATATAGATATTTTTGAAATTTTAGATGGAAAGAGGTTTGTGGATATATATGGTAGAGGTGGATATAGAAATGTGAAAAATCATGAAATATAATTGAAGCTTAAATTGAGAGGTCACTCCTTCTGGATATTTGAAATGTTAAGGTATTATGGCAGAAAGGCTGGTATGGCGTATGTATATATAGTTAGGATGATAAGAGACTTTGCCATATAAAATTTCTTTACTACACTATTCAGGCACGAACATGCTTGTGTAACTGGTGAGAAATATAGTAAGAAGTTTCAAGAAATACCAAAGTTACAAGAAAGCATCTAATAACTAAAAAGAGTGGAATGATTGATTTATTTTCTGCAACAAATGCGTAAAAAAGAAAAGAAAAGAGAAAGACCCTATGTAAAATTATTAGAGAAACCATCCAAAATACCCCTTTTGTTTGCATTATTAACCTTTTTATTTTTTTCCCATTGTATATCTTCGGCAAGAAGAAAGAAGAAAACGTGTCTTTATGTACTTTCAAGAGAAATAAACCAATACATTTATTTTCTTTATATATATATATATATATCTTACTTTTTTTAATTACCTTAAAATTTACATAAAGGCGCATCTATAATTAATCTACTTTCATATGAATCACGAGAATCATTTTGTTGTTCTACCGTATTTTTGTATCTATCCATCCAATGACATGGCTATTCTGATAATCATTTTCAATTACTTTTCCTTAATGACGTTCATAGATCAACTTTGGTTGCATCTCGTTAGAGAAGTTTCGGCCAGAAATGTCAAGCAAGGAGACCTCATTGGTAATAAGTCCAACACTTTTCCTGTTTTGTTTATCTTTAATTGATTAACCAATGGTGTACTAAATATATTTTATTAGAGTGCATTGAATTGAACCAAGAAAATTACTTGTGGATCATCCCAAAATCACGTTTTTCGTTTTTTTCCTTTTAGTTCTTTGCGTGGCACTCTTTTTGCATGTAGAATCTTTCTCCATGGCGCGTATTAAAAAATAAATAAAAAAAAAAAAACTCTGCTCCACTTGGCAAAGGACAAGGTGGCTCTATCTATTTAGGTTAAGAAACACATTAAAATCTCATACCATGCTATGAAAGCATGAACACTGGGAACATTTGATGAGGCTCTTGAACAGTGTAGATAGAAGAACATGGACAGCTCCGAGAAAAAAACACATCAAATAATTCATGTATGGATAGCTGGAATTAGAATTTAATGCCAATCATGAACTGGGAAGTCCCATATGTTCCATTTTGGATCACTGAATAACAGTTTGGAACGATGTGCGTGCTGTGGGGCACCAGATTTGTCTTTCCTCTGGGGTCCTCTAAGAACCTAATAATAAGGCCATGTTCCTTTTCTAGTTTATCTGAATTTTAATTTCCAATATGATATTTCTTTTTCTTCTCTATTTTTTTTTAATTTTTTTATTTGTTTCTGAGTGATGGGGGCGCAATGCTAGCAGGAGCAATAATAATATAGATGCGGACAAAAACGGTATTTGTCACAGCGTGTATCATCTAAATAAATTATGATAACGAAGGGAGTATATATGGCAGACGATGACTCAACATGGGTCCCTCACCATCTTTTCTTCAACTATTTGATCATACACATACTTAAAGATACCTTCCACTACTCACATACAATTATTTATAAAAAAAATTATGTATAAATAATTAGTTTTTGATTATTTAACTCGTCTTAATTAATTAAGGTTTGGAGGGAAAATAATAGAGGTCTCACGAGCACTGTGTGCAGGAATGTGACAAAAGGAGAAAAAAACATAGTATGATCATGTACGTATATGTTTGTATTAATTAAAACGACGGAGAATATAACAAGCATGATACACCAGGATTACTTGTAAAATTGGTCACTTTTCAAATTTTATAATGAGATGATATATATGAACCTTTTTTGCCATTGCAAGAAATGGGAAGTGAGTGGTCCCAAAGATGAAGTTTGGTGGGGACAAACAGAGACGGTTATTGAAAGGGGAACTGAGGCCATTAATCATGAAATATATATGATCCTGTCGGAGAAACAGTGCCATGTAATTTAAGATTAAACCAGGTGTGGATAAATATATAGTTATTGACAAGTAACAACGTTAGAAGAATGATTAACGAGATAAGCTTAGAAATTAACGAAGCAACGAATGGCTAGAAAATGTTGATTAAATAGCTAACATAATTAAAACACATAGTTTTGAGGTAGAAGTGTTGTTTTCGTTGGAAGCTAAATCAACGGGGAGTAGCAACACATGTTGAAGGTACACGTCATTAATTAAGTAGGGCTTGACGTAGAAGATTATTCTAAAATAAGATTATTATTAAGACTATCCCTAGAGAAGGATAGAAATGATTGTGAAGGTTAGGGTTTTTGTCTAAGGATGGAACTTTGTTAGGTGAAAGAGAGGAAGATCGATGTTGGAGAATGAGTGACGGCTTCATATTCCTCTCCTCTCTTTCAGGGCCAATAATTTCTTCCCTGCTTCTTTCCAATCTCTCTCTTTTAAGTCTGTTCTTTTGCCTCATACTTTATTAATTAATTAATTAATTAATTAATATATAATTTATTATTCCAATCTACAATTTCTGTTTTTATGCTCCCACCATAGATAAATGCCATTCTTCTATCCCATAACCATCCTTAGTTAATATATTTTATTAATCAAATTCTCTCTCTCAAGGTTGTTTTTCAGTCACTCAGATTTTCATTGGCCTAACTATTTTATTTCCTCATGGATATTGATGTTAATGTTGCTAGAGCCCACAAAGATTATTGTATTTTAGCATTTTCAAAAAATGATTTCAATCATTAACCCTAGAATTGCTTCACAAGAAAACCTTTTAACTGTTTGCAGCTGGTTACTTTATTAAAATACAGTTAGTAATTAATTCATTAATTAATTAACAACATCCAGCAACATGTTTCATCGTTATTATATATCATAATATTCTCTCTCATGGATCCTTCTTTCTATCTAAACAAATTATAATATTTTTTTAACAAATTCTACCCCACCTCCACGTTTTAAAGTATAGTGATTTTTAATCACTAAATTATAAAGACCCGAACTTCTAATACTCATTTTATAAATAATATAGAGATGACAATGACGGTTATTTTGTTTAAGATCTTTACATTTTTTTTTAGTTTTTGGCTATTTCATTTACATGTTTGTTTCAAATCTAAAAATAAAATACTCGTCAACTTTTACAACATGGAATTTAAAATATCATAAAATTAAATTATAAATTATCTACGAATAAATTTTAATGTACGAATTAAATATAAAGGTATCGATACCCTTCCATATTCAAATGTCATGTAAAAAGATATTGATACTTCCTGGAATGTAAGTGCGGGTGTCTCATGCTTTTATTGATTCCAAAGGAGTCTCTATTAATTCATATAAATCAAATACACCAATCAATACTACCATTTGTTGAATCTGAAATTTCGTTTACTAATTTTTTTGAATGAAAATTATACAAGACTTCGTTTAGATTAATTTGGATGATTCCACATAGGTGAAGAATTATTTTATTAAAAATAAATTAAAGTAATATTGGAAGGATTCGAAATTGGGTTAGAAGACTTTTGTGACCTCTCAAAGAGAAATTTAGGCACCTTGAGTGAGAAGTGGATCCTGGATCTGAAATTTCCCAGATTATGGAGTATTAACTTATATAGAACAAGTTATGTGACAGTAGAAAAGAACGATTGATAGCAATTAATCGGATTCAAGATTGTGGTGAAGCAGAGTGAATAATATGTTTATTATTAAGATAACGTTTCTTGGACAACTTTGAGCATAAATATGGGCATCTTTTGCAGTTCTATTACAAAGGGTTCTTTTGGAAAGATGAGTATCTATTCACTTTACATAACGCGCTTTTTTGAAAATTTTGCTGTTTTCTTGATTAGATCGTGAGTGCATAACTGGCCATTACTTTTACCCAACATTATCGTCATCAAAGTAACTTGCTTTCTTTTATAAGAATCAAGCCAAAATCCTACTTGGGATTCAACACAGTTACTTCTTTCTCTCATGTGTAACATTTCTTCCTTTTACATTGTCTCATTTCTATTGTGTGTACTTCCATAAAAGCTCCATAGTTTATCAACATGTTATTTCTCCACAAGCAAATCCATGTATGAAAACAAAATAATAATAATAATAATGCTTTAAAAGTGCAAGCTGATGTTTGTATATTTACCGTAAATAGAAAAATACGAATCAACATTCCTTTTTCCAAATCGATTGCCCCACTCAAAATTTTCCACAAATTATGAGCTAAATAACAAGAAACAAAGTTAATTAATTTTACGTACGTATCTAATTAAATCCTTTCAGAATTACCATCGTCTATGATAATGCTAGATTTAGAATCTTTAGCCATAGCCCTTTGTCAAAAGCTATTGTAGCATGCCTTTTATTAGTTTAGCAACATTATAAGGAAATCC
>Ga0209700_103665_pt1 | contig 28988 bp, 11 predicted proteins | sample SiratroredBW_FD_187528 | JGI IMG/M metagenome (GOLD analysis project Ga0209700, IMG submission 187528) | Root nodule microbial communities of legume samples collected from California, USA - Siratro red BW (SPAdes) (version 2) | ecosystem: Host-associated > Plants > Roots > Nodule | place: USA...
AATTCTATTGCACCACAGGTATTCAGAAATACTTCATATTTTTCACACGAACATATACTGTATATTCTATCTCATATATAAAATTAGCGAAAGGTAGATGGTATGCTAAACTCTAAGTAAAATTAGAAAATAAACAGTTGCTCTGTATTCGTGTTCTTTGACTTTTCGAAGACTAATTTTAACGATTGATTTTGTTTCAAATAATTCTAACCAAAATAGTTGTTAACTGTATTCTAACATCTGCAGAGAGTAGAAGCTGGGTTGTGAAAATCGTACTGGGACTCGCATTAGGTAATGCATATAGATTAATTTTGCTTTTACTTGGTCTGAATTAGAATTTGAGAAATTTATTTTTTGATGTTTTTTTTTTTTTTTTTTTATTTTTTTTTTTTTTTTTTGTCATTATTTATTGTATTCGCTTGCATTGCAATCACTAATTACTTATTGCTTACTTTAAATTCTTCAGTCCTAAGTTCATCCGAAATCATCCCGTTTCTCTTTATAGCATTTCTTTCTAATTCTTTTCAAACAATCTTTCTGATACGAAGAACCACTCCAGCTGTTACCTTATTGCTAGCGATGGTCAAGATCTACTATACAAGATGGAAGAGGCAAAATCCAACCAATCAACGGATTGAGGTCTTTCTGAAAAGACACGGAGCCCTTCAGATTAAGAGGTATGCTTATTCTGAGATAAAGAAAGTGACCAACTGCTTCAGAAACAAACTAGGCCAAGGAGGATTCGGTACTGTATACAAGGGAAAATTACAGGATGGACGTTATGTTGCAGTGAAGATCCTAAATGAATTAAAAGATGACGGAGAGGAATTCATCAATGAAGTTGCTAGTATTAGCAGAACTTCCCACATGAACGTCGTTACGCTTTTGGGGTTCTGTTGCGATGGTTCTAGACGAGCTTTGGTTTATGAGTTCATGTCCCATGGATCACTTGAAAAATTTATCTATCAAGAAAATGCTCTAATGACACATCATCAATTTGACTGTCAAATGTTGTATCATATTGTAATTGGTGTTGGTAGAGGACTAGAATACTTGCATAAAGGCTGCAATACTAGAATCCTACACTTTGACATCAAACCTCATAACATTCTGTTGGATGAGAATTTCAATCCCAAGATTTCAGATTTTGGTCTAGCAAAAATTTGCTCCGGAAAAGATAGTATAGTTTCAATATTTGGTGCTAGAGGAACAGCAGGCTATATTGCTCCAGAAGTTTTTTCCAGAAATTTTGGTGCAGTATCACATAAATCAGATGTTTACAGTTATGGAATGATGATCTTAGAACTGATTGGAGGAAGAAAGAACACCGTGACTGGACTGGACTCCTCAAGTGAAATTTACTTTCCCGATTGGATATACAATCGTCTTGAATCAAAGCAGGAACTTGGTTTGGAAAACATGAGAAGTATAGGTGATGAAAAAGTGGTAAGAAAGATGGCAATTGTGGGCTTATGGTGCATCCAAACTCATCCTTCAACCCGACCTGCCATAAGTAGAGTGTTGGAAATGCTAGAAAGCAAAGTTGAGTTATTGCAAATCCCACCTAAACCTTCATTGTCTTCTCCTCCAACCTCTCCGGTTTATGTATCAAGTGAGGCATTGTAATTTGTAAGTTGTGAGCTAGGATACTACATAAGATGAGTTTACAACGACACTGTTCTGCTTCTTTGTGTTTTACTTTCTAATATAGATCAATAATTGTGATGGTAGCAGTGATTTGCAGGATGTTATACAGTAACTACTATTACATTCTGAGTTTGACTAACCACTGCTACCTTCTGAATGTGTTGCCTAGAGCCTTCACTGAAAAGAACTTTAAAATCTATTAGATGTGGGACTCAAACGAAATAAGTTGGGAAAAGCGAAACAATAGAAAAGTGTGTTTCTCTATGGAAAATAATATATGATGCACTGACCGAGGGGCCTTGGGCTTCAAATTCTAAAAAGCTTCAACCAACTCTTGATTTGCTTGCTTCCTTCCAATACTTCCTTCAAATTTCTTTTAGGAGGTTTGAATAACATTTTGCTAAACACTTTATTTTTAAAAAAAATCTAAAAACTAAAATTAAGTTATACACAACTAGTTTATAGTTTATATAATATATTTTTAATGAATTCAATTCTTAGTTTATAAAAAAGTTTCTTGTAGAAAAGGTGATTTTAACATACATTTGAAAGTTATTTCAGAGTCAACGTAAGTTAGAAAATATAATTATGATAATAGTTAATTATTTTATCACAATTACGTTTTTATTTCTTAAAAGTTTATGTTGGGTAATTTGAGGGGGTAAATACCGGGGAGACAAACAAGAATGAGAACTGAACCAACCCATATAAGAGAATAACACCACCTTCAACCCAAAACCTTAAGGCATTGGGTTTGTGGGTCTTCTTTCTTATATGTTGCTCAACTTTCTCATTCCTACTCAATGTGGGACTTAGACTCACACTTGGATACCTAACAAATCTCCCCCTCAAGTGAGAGTCCCTTCCACATTAGTACATTTCCCCTTGAGCAGAAGCATTTTTCAACCGCCGTTTACACACTTAAACGGGACTCGCTTCCCCGAAACCTTCGTTAGGAAGACTTTCGATACAGGGTCAAACTGTACTCGTATGATTCGGCTCTGATATCACTTACTGGGTAATTCGAGGGGGTAAACACCGGGGAGACAAACAAGAATGAGAACTGAGCCTGTGGGTCTTCTTTCTTATATGTTGCTCAACTTTCTCATTCCTACTCAATGTGGGACTTAGACTCACACTTGGATACCTAACAAATCTCCCCCTTAAGTGAGATTTTTCAAATACAAGTACCTTAATCACAAACAACTCTCACTTGTACCGCCGTTTACACACTTAAACGGGACTCGCTTCCTCCAAACCTTCGTTAGGAAGACTTTCGATACAGGGTCAAACTGTACTCGTATGATTCGGCTCTGATATCACTTGTTGGGTAATTCGAGGGGGTAAACAGGGAGACAAACAAGAATGAGAACTGAGCCAACCCATATAAGAGAATGACACCACCTTCAACCCAAAACCTTAAGGCATTGGGTTTGTGGGTCTTCTTTCTTATATGTTGCTCAACTTTCTCATTCCTACTCAATGTGGACTTAGACTCACACTTGGATACCTAACAAATCTCCCCCTCAAGTGAGAGCGGAAGCATTTTTCAAATACAAGTACCTTAATCACAAACAACTCTCACTTGTACTGTCGTTACCTTAATCACAAACAACTCTCACTTGTACCGCTGTTTACACACTTAAACGGGACTCGCTTCCCCGAAACCTTCGTTAGGAAGACTTTCTTCGATACAGGGTCAAACTGTACTCGTATAATTCGGCTCTGATATCACTTGTTGGGTAATTCGAGGGGGTAAACACCGAGGAGACAAACAAGAATGAGAACTGAGTCAACCCATATAAGAGAATGACACCACCTTTAACCCAAAACCTTAAGGCATTGGGTTTGTGGGTCTTCTTTCTTATATATTGCTCAACTTTCTCATTCCTAGTCAACGTGGGATTTAAACTCACACTTGGATACCTAACAGTTTCTTTAGTGGATAAGATATAGTGTAGACAAAATATAGTATAATAACTATTATATTTTATTGTAATTTATTGCGCCAACATAATATAATAATGTTATCGTATATTTATCTTGTTACTATGATGTAATACTAAAAATAATATTTTATTATTCAAAATATGTTTAAAAAATATAAATTAATCATAATATTAGTTTTATAAAACTTATATAGTTTATTATGATTTTAAGAGAGTAATTATATTAATAAAATATAATTTTACATATTTTTTAATATTAATTTGTATAATAATACAAATAAATAATTTTTTATTTAATATATTAGTTTATTTATAGTTATATCTACAAGTATGGTAACGCATACATTTTATACTGACTAGAATTATAACTTATCATATCATATTAAATTTTTATTGTATTATATTTGATTCTCTTATCTTATTACGTCTATCCGATGATTTAAAAGTTTGATTGTTTAGTCTCTAGAAAATTTTGTTTGTATTTTTAGTCTTTATATTAACTTAGGCAATTAAGCTAAATAGATAATTAATTCTTATTTTCAATTAATTTTATATAATTATTTTGTACTTTTAATTTAGAGAAACAGGTTTTTTCCTCGAAAAAAAATTCTAATGGGACAAGTTGGTGAGTCAAGCAATTAGTGTAAGATTATGGACATGATAAAATTGATTGGACATGTTAAGCGACCTCAAATACACCCAACAAAAATATAGACTTACAATTTTAATCTTTTTACCAATAATTTGGATTTTAAATTTTAAAGTCAAATTGAATTCAAGTCTTTTTAATGAGTATAGCACTATATCAATGCCATGACAATAATTTATGTTGAAAATTGACAAAAGATCGTCAGTGCAACAAAATTATTAAATTTAAAATATTTAAAAGATCAAATATAAAAAACTAGAGATCAAAATTACATAATCGCACATCCCAAAAACGAAAAAAAAATATTAAATTTAAAACCATTTCATCATCATTTTAATCTGATACAACTTATTTTAAAAATTATATTTAAAAACCAAAAATTTGTGACATGTCAAGGCATAGCCTAAACTAAGTCCTTGTTTGAGGAGGAAAGATAAGAGAGGGTAAAAGAGAAAGATGTGAGTTTGGGTGAGGTGATTTGTGCTAAAAAGTGTTGGGGATCCCCAAGTTTATATTTTCCTAGATGGAAGCATGTGCAATGTGAAGAAAGGTGAGATGTTTAACCCATTTATTCATGAGAGAAATTCAAACGTATAGTTAAGAATTTTATATGAACAATGTATAAAAATAAAAATAAAAAAAATCGCTTAAATTTGGAGAGAATTATTTAAGTAATACTCTTTTGAATTTTAAGCAATTGATTATGTGAAATTTGCATTAAAATAGTATTTTTATTAATATGGCATGATAGGGTAAGCTATGGGCGTCAGAAGTTGGTTCTAGTACCGATTACAGAGAGACAGAGAGGTAGCTTCTCACAGATCACCTTAGTTCTAAAAAATTCCTTTAGCAATTAACAATAAAAAAATTGATAATTGAGCATTAGTTCAGAAGATTAAAAAAACCAAGTGTTTCCCAGCTGAGTCCAAGATCTATCTCTGTATTGGAACTCCGTTTTTCGCCCTCCACTGTTCATTTCTCGATGCAATATAAAAACTGAAGTTCCCCATGGAGGGGCAAAAAAATATGAAGAAGATTTTGATGGAGAAAGGACGCAGAGGAAGAAAACACTGAAGGACTGCAGAAAGAGAACTATTTTTTAATGCACGTTGAAATGGGGACAACACATGCAACTATGTCCAAAAACAAAATATTCAACTTCTTCTAATACCTCAGGATTCAATCTTCCAACTTACTACTAAATATCAGATTTATCTTCTGTAACTCCACTAATTTATTGAAATTAAATCAACAAAATATTAACTTGTTACGAAATTATTTTAATTATATTTTATATTCCTTTATTTTTACACGAATTTTTTTATTATTATAGCTTAATCTTACCATGACATATTTAATAAAAAATACTAATGTGACATTTTACCACAATGTCACACCAACACCTGCATACTAATGTGATATATTTCACGAGCACATCAACATTTTCAATGAATACATAAATATTATACGTTAGTAAGTACAAAAAACAGCCAATTAAAAGTATAAAAATAAATTAAAATATGGAAAGAAAATTTTCGAAATGTAAAGGAAAACGACTCAAAATAATAAACCTAAAATGTTTTTCCTAAATGTATACAATAATAGGAACTCGTTTCATAATCATACTATATATTTATAAGCAGTATGATATAATTATATAATAAAATATTTTTATACTTAAATATAGTAAATTATTAGACAACAAAAACAGTAACATATTAGTTTTCAATAACTATAACTTGTTAGAAATAAAAAATGTATTTGCTTTTACTTTTTATCCGTTAAACTCTCTTTCTTAATTTGATATTTTAATAAATGTTATAACTTGAATATATTTTTAGTTTTATAAAATGAAAAAAAAATATTTTTTTAATTATTTATATAAAAGTTAAAATCAAATTCCAATCCTTATTAAGCACTTTGTTTTATTTTGACCTCACAAAAATATTTTTTTTTATTTTCACCATACCATAGTCTGTAATAAAATTTATTTAGTGATGAAAAATTAAAATTTCACATATAACATATGAATAAAATTTAATTAATTTGATATGTTAATACACACTTAAACATTTTAATAATACTTTTAGGATAAAGAATTTGAACCTGGAGTAACATGATCACCAAAGTTTTTAAGAAATGTTATTAATGAAATTAACTGATAATACATATATTGTGTTGATCTTTATAGTTTGATAGTTATATTTTATTTATAACAATTAGAAAAACATATATTAAATATAACACGTTTATGTTTTTATAAAGTTATTATAATTTTATTGATGTTCTAAGGTCAAATAGAATAATATATCATATATTATGTGGTAAGAAGTTTATACACACAAACGTGGATGACATTTGGTATTAGATATTTAAACTTATCTTATATCCAAATAAATGAAAATGAGAAGGATTTTAATCTTCTACAAAAATATATTTTCAGAAAATCATAAATCCATGTGTAACTTATATATGTGATATGGTTAATTATATATGTGATATGGTTAATGGGTAATCTATATTTTATAATGTTTGATATTGATAATTGGAATATGAATGAAAATCTAATACTCAAAAAGTTTATAAACATATATTTATATATGAATTTTAAATGTAGTGTTTTCAATGTTTTTACATGATGAAATATTATTTCAATAAATTTGTCCTTAATTTTTTTTATATTAGTTCAGATGTTGCTTTGCTTTGTAATCAGTGGTGTTTTATGGTTTTTGAAATGTATAAATGTATATTATAATATTATGTACTTTGACTAAATATTAATACACCTCATGTTTGAGAGTAAGATAGTAATTCCTATCTGTCAATTTAATGGGGGTGTTACAGTCAATGTTATATAATAATAAAAAGTAAAAATACTAATTTTTAACTTTTTAAACGATAAAAATCATTTTTTTTTTAAAAAGTTACCATCAAATCCAACTATGCATAAATTAAAAAATATAAAAAAGTACCTTAAATTATTTATGGTACCGTGAAGACTGAATTTAGACTAGATTAATAAATTATAAAGTCTTCATCAATAAAATAGTAGTACCACTACTTACCAATAACACAACCCATTATTGGTCACAGGAATCAGAATGGTGGCAAGGCTAAGCATTTTACAAAACAGCAAGGACAGAGTGGTCTTTTCAGTTGAACGTAACAGCAAAAAGTTGCATATTAGTATAGTCTTTTGAGGGAGAACGATGCGTCAGTATACCAAAACCCCCAGTACCACACTGCATTAACACAACGCGCTCCTTTCAATTAATCCCTCTCTCTTCATAACAATAACTCCACCCAAATTATTACTTCCGTGCCATTACCGTTAAGCCCTTTCATTTTCACATTAATTCCACATTTAACACCAACCCTTTTTCACAGGGACAAGCACAAACACCCTTTGCTAGCTCCTCTCTCTCTCCCTCTCCGAGAGTAACAATGGCACCAACACTCTCTCACCTTGCTTGTGTTCTGGTTTTTCATTTTCTTCTTCTCGCCGTTCAAGGTTCCAATAACCCAGATTTCGACGCTCTCGTGACCTTCAAAACCGCTTCAGACACTTCCCACAAGCTCACATGGAACACCACCAGCACCAACCCCTGTTCCTGGAGCGGCGTGTCGTGCATTCGCGACCGAGTCTCGCGACTCGTTCTCGAAAACCTCGACCTCCAAGGCTCCATTCATCCCTTGACCTCTCTAACTCAGCTCCGAGTTCTCAGTCTCAAAGGAAACCGTTTCTCTGGTCCCGTTCCCGACCTCTCCAACCTCACCGCCCTCAAACTCCTCTTCTTGTCCCGCAACGCCTTCTCGGGCGAGTTTCCGGGCACCGCCATGTCGCTCTTCCGCCTCTACCGACTCGATCTGTCCAACAACAACTTCTCCGGCGAGATTCCCGCCACCGTCTCCCATCTGACCCACCTCCTCACTCTCCGCCTCGACGGGAACGAGTTCTCTGGCCACATTCCCGACGTACACCTCCCCGACCTCCAAGAATTCAACGTCTCCGGCAACCGCCTCTCCGGCGAGATACCCAAAGCATTGTCTAGTTTCCCCGAATCCTCATTCGGACAAAACCAGTTTCTCTGCGGTGCCCCACTTCAAAAATGCTCATCCGACCCAACCAAACCCGGATCAGAAGGCGCCATTGCTTCGCCGTTGTTACCACATAACAATAACAACCCAACAACTACCGTATCATCTTCACCAAGTTCAATGCCAAAAACGTCAACACCAATATCAAGTGGTAAAAGTCAGGAGAAGGGTGCTTCTAAAATCGGCCCGGTGGCGCTTATAGCCATTATAGTAGGCGATGTTTTGGTACTTGCAATAGTGTCATTGCTTTTGTATTGTTACTTCTGGAGAAACTACAAGTTGAAGGAGGGGAAAGGGTCGAAGCTTTTTGAGAGTGAGAAGATTGTGTATTCGTCGAGTCCGTACCCTGCTCAGGGAGGGTTTGAGAGGGGTCGGATGGTGTTCTTCGAGGGTGAGAAAAGGTTCGAACTTGAGGACTTGCTGCGAGCCTCTGCGGAAATGCTTGGAAAGGGAGGGTTTGGGACCGCGTACAAGGCAGTGCTGGATGATGGTAACGTGGTTGCGGTGAAGAGACTGAAGGACGCGCAGATTACAGGGAAGAGGGAGTTCGAGCAACACATGGAGGTGTTGGGAAGGTTAAGGCATCCAAATGTCGTTAGTTTGAGAGCATACTATTTTGCGCGCGAGGAGAAGTTGCTGGTCTATGATTACATGCCCAATGCCACCTTGTTCTGGCTCCTTCACGGTACCTCTAACCTTCATGGCTGTTTCTGTTTGTCTGTTTGGATGTCATAGGCCACATGAATGAAATAAAACAAAATTTTACATTTTTTTTGTTCTTTAGTTGCCCCTCAGTTCAAGAGGGGGTTATCTGCTTTGAAATTAATTGTTTGCAGCTCGCGTGTGTAGGTTACCCTCCATGTAGGTTAGATGTAGTTGGTTTTATTTGGGTTAGGGGGAGGGGTCCACTTACGAGGCTCCTTCAAATTTTGATCATGAACCATGTGCATTGGATGGGCTCTATTTATGATGATTCCTACCTTCTCCCTCCTTCAAACGCTGTAGTGATTTTTTAATACACATTGCAGACAAAGGAACTGTTAACTGAACAGTTTCTGTACAAATCACAATCATAAACCCTGGGAATGGGGACAAAGTATTGTACCATGCAGACTGATTTTCCATTGTCTTGGACTGCTTTTCAATAATAAAAAAAAAAAGAATACGAGAAGTATATATATGGTATGTTGCTTTATGTTCTTTTGCTGCAATATTTGGCCTTTTGCTTTATCTTTTGGCAGTTGAATTGAATGTCCAAAAAGTGCATAGTAGGGTTTGGCATGAGGAAATTGAAAGTTATGTATAGTAGTGGCAAATGTGTAATTAAATGGAACCTGATGGTGGAATTGGTGTGCTTCCGACAGGGAACAGAGGACCCGGAAGGACCCCACTGGACTGGACCACAAGGCTGAAGATAGCAGCGGGAGCTGCGAGAGGAGTGGCTTTCATTCATAACTCGTGCAAGTCCCTTAGACTCACCCACGGTAACATCAAATCCACCAACGTCTTACTCGACAAGCAGGGGAACGCCCACGTGTCTGATTTTGGGCTCTCGGTTTTCGCGGGCCCAGGCCCATTGGGTGGGAGGCCCAACGGGTACCGCGCGCCGGAGGCATCGGATGGTCGAAAGCAGACCCAGAAGTCTGACGTGTACTCTTTCGGTGTGCTCCTGCTGGAGATGCTGACGGGGAAGTGCCCCTCCGTGGTGGAGAGTGCAGGCAGCGCTTACGGTGGGGTGGTGGACCTGCCAAGGTGGGTCCAGTCAGTGGTGAGGGAAGAATGGACGGCTGAAGTGTTTGATTTGGAGCTGATGAGGTATAAGGATATTGAGGAGGAGATGGTGGGGCTGCTTCAGATTGCAATGACGTGTACCGCGGCTGCACCTGATCAACGGCCCAGGATGAGCCACGTTGTCAAGATGATTGAGGAGTTGCGTGGGGTGGAGGTGTCGCCGTGTCATGACTCCGCGGACTCTGTTTCCGAATCACCTTCTATGTCTGAAGATGCGTGTGCAACGAGTCAGTGAAATGAGGGACTAGGTGCTAACTAGGTTGTGTTGATTATGGTAGTATTGTAAATCAGATTATTGAGGGTTTTGTTTTTCTAATTATTTTGTTTGATGCTATCCCTTTGCCCACTTTCCTGAATGCCAAGATTGATTTTGGTTCAAGGTTTTCCGCTAATTAAAGCTGTGTGAAATGAATGATGCTTTTGTACAAGTTATTAAGAGAACAGGGCTCTAAAATGAGATAAAGTATGTTTTGGTGAGACACTCATTGTTGGGACAGTTCAATAATGGTTGACGTGGACGGTAATGAAAAGGGTTTCCAAAGAAAAACATGCCTGGTTTGATTAGCGAAATTTAACTGATTATTGACATTTGTTATGTCTTTTTGGACCGTCTAGGAATATGGAGATATCCAAATTATTTGTTTTGCTCTTTCTGGTGTGCTTTCATACGAACCTTGTTTTTTTGGTCTAATTTGTATATTAAAATCTTTTCATGGATTTGTATTTTTAGACTTTTTGTTACCATGTTTGGAAGATCCAGTTATCATTAACAGATGTACGCAACCAATTGAAAACTCACCGTATTAGTCTATACCGGATAGTTAAACACTTACAAGATGAAAAGAATGAATGAATAAATTGGTCACAATGGTAACTTGTGTTTTTGTACCTATGGTAGTATTAGAAATGCATTACCATGGGTGCAATCTTCGTGAGCTTTGACACTGTACTAGGTGCAAATTTCCTAGCAAACAGAAAACAGACATTGATGCTATCTCCGTTATACTTGCATTTCTGATTCCTTAAACTCTCCAAGAACTGAACAGTAATCTCCGACCTCAGAAATTTAGCCGGGTGTGGACCACCCTTTGACCAATCAACCCAAGTCAGACTCCTATTTGAATTCCGCTCCCAAAACTTTATGCTAACGTAGGTTGGCAAGTAATGTTCATCTGCGTAACATGAACCTTTGCAGTACTCTTGAAAAACTGGGAAATATTTTCTGTCAGATACTACTTCCAGTGCAAGCTCTCTGTCCATTTCAAACCATTGGGACCCTTTTCTCCATTGGTTGAGGGTGATATCAGGCAACATCTGGATACTATACCGGCCTCGGCCAACAGAACTAGGATCATCAAAAGCCATGACATAGTTTTGGGTAGAGTTTATCAAGTAAGTGTAGATGGTTGAGAAGTTGAAGAGTGGTATGCATGATTCTGACAGCAGTACAAAGCGTTGGTTTGTGATATCAAGAAGTGCATTGGCCAGCAAGCGACGTTCAGCTTCAATCATGTTCACATTGCCCCATTCCACTTCCTGCATTATGAGGATAGCAGATTATGAGATTACGAGTATTGACCAATGTTTCTTTCTAAATTGAAGCAAATTGCTGGTATTGGAACTAGAAATCTTAATGAACTACATCACATAATTCGAAACATAGGCATAAATGGAAACAGAATTAAAACCCGTAGTAACATATTTATGTGTGAACAATTTTCTTGAGGACTAAGATTCGTTTTATTTATTTTTATACACAAGACATTAAGCTGTAATAAAGGATCCACACAAATGATGAATACTTTCTGATAAGACAAATAAATCAATTCATAAAGAATTGACATGGTGTACAATTTACACTAAAAGGTAGTAAACATCATTGTCCTTTTATCAACTGGGGTGTGCTAATTTAGAAATGTTTCCCCAAACCAGTAGCAGCTAGCTGTTACAAGTTAATGCGGGAAGGGGCATGAGCTATCATTTTAATCATCTTATTCTTCTGTTCTCTGTTCGATTTTCTTCTCCACATTTCCCTCTAATGGTTTTTTAATTTTTCCGTTCCAAAAATCAATTTGCATAGCTACAAGTATAAGAATATATCAAGATATCTGTAATGGAGAATACAAAATATACAGTCATAGGGTGTCTACATTTTTTTTTTTTGGAACAAAAAACTGAATTCATTTCAGTTATGCTAGCTATAGATTCTCACTATATTTGTTTACCTATGATATGATATAATGAGATCAGTACCTAGGATATATTTGTCGATAACTACGTTAATGTTCCCACACAAAGAATAGTCATTTCCATAATTGACAACAAATCAACAGAAATGTAACAAGTAACAGGATCAGAAACTGACTGACCTTACTGGGAATTCTCCGACCTTCAAATACAGGACTCTCCGGGCGTGACCCATTGTACGATGGATTGGAGTGCACGTAAATTGAGTACAACCCTTCATTCCCTTCGAAGAATTTCTCCCACAAAGGTGCCAAAAACACAGGACCCCTTGTCAAGAACATGAAGGCAACCTTTGGAACACGGTCAAACGGGTAATCGGGGATCTTTGCTGTCATTGAAGCTCTCCAAAGCAATTCCTCATCGTCCATACCATGCACAACAGGAGGAGGCTGAAGCAAATCCTTCAATCCTACGTGACCACTCTCAGTTTGAATTTCAGTTTGAGTTTCAGTTTGGACTTCTGTTTGAGTTTGAACTTGTGTCTGAATTAGAGTTTGATTAGATATTTCTGGTTTTGTAGTTGGTGTTGGCAGGGTTGGTGTTCGCGGAAAGGAAGAGAGCGACAACTGCGTGAATTGTAGACTAAAGTTGCAGTTTTTAAGATAGAAACTGAAGATAACCCCAATGGTTATGCCAAAGCCCAGAATAACGATATAGGCAAGAAACCGAACAAAGTGAAATTGAGTATTGAAAAACTTGGAAACAGAGTTCAAGGGGTATTGATTATTTTGGCCCTTCATTCTGTGGGGAACAAAAGCACCAAATTCTCAAATGACTCTGTTATATGGGGATACCAAAGTTAAAAGCTTGTAACACTCAACGGTATCAGCAACAAACTAATCTTCTGATTAAAATATCTCGAGAGTCATTAGACCAATACCAATAAGATCAAACGAAAGTGTTTTCTTTATGGTATAAGGTTCACCTGGTTTGAGACTTAAAAGAAAGAAAAAAAGGGATGATAGAGAAAGAAGAGATAGAAAGGTCTGAAAGTGGAGAGAGATCAAGAAAGGCAGAAGGAAAAGCTATCCCTTTGCTCAATTTATGGCACAAACAGACCCTTCAACACAGGAGTTGATGGCTTCGGATAGGAGACTTTTTCTCCTATGTTTTTCCTCGATGGCCACTTATATTATGAGTATATTCCTTGAGTTTTTATGCTGTCATAGAAATAATAACAGCTTTGAAGAAAAGCTGAAGTTGGAAAATCCAGAAACAGTTATCGCTGGTTGAGGAAACCACTAGAAGATTGATTATATGCAAAATTGTTACAAGAAACGAATAAATAGATTACATGTGGGTGATTGGAAATAAGAAATCATTAATTAATGCGTTGAAGTTTACAAGGAAAATGCAGATTCGGTTGTTGTTAACTGGTGCCGTCTGTTGCTGGTACAGTGTGCAATGCTGAAACGACGAAGACGTTTTCTTTGTTTCAAAACGTATGTTACTACGAAGACCTGGTTAAGGTTATGTAGCCGCCAACCAAATATTTTTCAACGCGTCTGTTTCTTCCGTGTTTGGTCACTCAAGTTTACACCATTCCATTTCTGTGGACCTTTCCGTAAAAGAAATAAAATAAAAGTTAAAAGAAATAGATGGGCACATTAAGACTTTCTCCACAAAATTAAAATCCAATACAACTACCAAAAACGATATGGTGAGAATAATGCGCAAGAAATTAGCATTTTACAATTGTAATTATATTAGACGCATGTGTATTTGTGTTTTTGGAAAAAAATTATATCTTGGTGCTTGTTCATAATGGTATTATTAGAATAGAGTTGTTAAGCGGTGTTTTTTTGGCAAGTGTGTGAAAGTATAGTCTTTTGAAAAAGTTACACAAGAAAAGTCAATGTGGGTGGCAATGCTAATAATAGAATGGGACAATGCATATCGTGCATGAGTTGAACAAGGAAAATGGTGTGGACCTTATTTTGAGTATATGAAAGACAGGTGGGAGATATTATAATCCTCTTTTCCGTTGGAAAAAATGGAAAATAAATCAAAGTGTACGAAAATAAAATAAGAGATAAAGTAGATTGAAAAATATCATTATTCATTTAATGAAAAATGATGTAGAAAAGAAAAAAATTGCTATTTAAAACCTAATAAATAAGTAATAATTAACTGTCAGTTATATAAAGTTTATATTTACAAACAGTGGACAAATTTTTTTGTATTTATTGGTTATATATTATTTAAAGATTTGTGATATTAAATAAGACTTGTATAGTCTAATTTGGTCAAACATGTAGTTAATGTGAAAATCTCAACATATCATCTTATTTCAAGAAAATCAAATGTAAGAATAAAAAAAAAAAAAAAAAAAAATAAAAAAAAAAAAAAAAAAAAAAAAAAAAACCTTGATAACAGATTCTACCATAGTCAAACTTTACTTTTATATTACAAAATTGTACTTCAATTAAGCCCAATTTAATATCATATACCAATTTGACAACATTATATTTACACCTATATTATAATTTAATTGAATATATGGATAATGAGTAATCTCTACTATAATAATATAATTATATCCAGTTTGTAAAGTTTCTCTTAAAAAATCTTTTTTTCACCCGAAGATAAAAAAAGTTAGTTTAAAGGAAATCCAAATAAATATGAGAGCTAGCTTGTGCCAACTCATCTTAAGAGAAATAGTTAAACGTGTTTTGTATAGTCTTTTCTTCCATGAAATAAAACTTCACACACACACATACATATATATATATATATATATATATATATATATATATATATATATATATAATAACATATTCAATTAGGACAAGAATATGTACTAAAATTATATGCAATTTCTGTAATGAAATATTATATTTAATTTATAAGATATTCTTTTAATAAAATGGAAATATACTTTTTTAAACAAATATATAATTCATATATATAGTTTGAAGATTGCCCTAGTAAAGATCTTACATAATATCTTAAATTGTCTAACCGTATTACACATCCAGTATTATATTTAGTATATGATTTAAGTAGATCATTTAATTTATTAACATTATTGAGACCTGGATTATCTTGTAAAATCATATGTGTGATTGTCTAATTCAATAATAAAAAATTTATGTGTCTTTTTTTTTTACTTTAGCCAAGTTTAATGTTTGAATTTTTGAGTAAGAGTTTATTGTGATAGAAAAACCTTAAAGTTGTAATATAAGAATTTGATGAATATTTTTATTAAAGTAGATTAAAGTTTTATCATACTTGAATTACGTTATTTTGTATGTATGATTTTTTTTTCCTATTATTTCTCATAGTGCACGGTAAAAACTATATAATGAATTAAGTGAGTTAATTACATAAAAAAATTATTAAAAATACAAATAGAATACCAAGGGAACTACAGACACATCAATTAAATAATATATATTAACTACTAATATTAGAAAAATGTATAAATTAAAAAAATTATCTTTTTACATCATGTGATAGTTACTTTCCAGTTTGACTAATGACTAAGCTTCGATGAAAAACTTCACTAAGTAACCAACTTTTAAAATCAATTTATACATACCTTGGGCAAAAAATGCCATTTTGCCGATAAAAAAGCGTAAAAAATGTCCTATAATTCATTACTTAACATATTTAAGCATATTAAACTTGTATAATATTTTTTTCTTTGCATAAATATCTTTATGCTTTAATTTTTATTCAGTTTGGTCTTTTATCTCTTAAAATATGCATTTATTTTTTATTTTTAAAGTAATTAGAAATTATCTGTTTGTATCTAATTTTAAGTCCATCAGTATTTAAAAATGATTCTTCTTTCTCTTTTCTCTCCATCAGTATCTAATCATCCCTTTCTTTCTCTTTTTCATTCTATTCTTATTCTTTATCTCTCTCTCAAAAGTAGAAAACAAAACTTTGTTTTAAACTGGGAACATTATTTGAAATGTTGTATCAACTTAACTTTCTCTTACATTGTAAATGTAAACCCTTTTGGTTTTTGTTTTTGTCAACACTGAATAAGATAAAAAAAATTGTGTTTTTCTTTCTTTATTTAAGAAACGAGGTTTCTTTCCTTTTATTTTGATGTCATTATTTTTTTTGAAGAAAAGGTTGGATGTGAGGGCAAGTTAAGTATGGTGAAGAATGGACAAAATGCATTTGAGAAGTAGAGGAAGAAGAGAGAAAAAAAAAAGAAAAAGAAGATAAATGTTGAGATGAAGATTGAAGATTAACTCTAAGTTGACCAAAGAAACAATTTGAATCACTTTAAAATACAAAAGATTAAATTATTCTTTTTTAAAGTAACACCAAACTAAGTAGAAAATAAATATTAATGTAAAATTTTACCTTTTTTTACTCGAGTATTTTTTTTCTCGTACTTGCTTTTTTTTTTAGATATATCCCTATCCATCAGCAAGATTTCAAAAACAACCGGCAAGAAGGTGAAGAAAAGGGTGAGAAAGTAGAGAGTAAACAAATAAATTAAGTTTATGTTTGGAAAATCATTCAAACCAGTTCAACTGAGATTTTTTATATTTCCATTAACGCGTAAACGGAAAAGGAACTTTAAGATTGAAGCAACATGAGTTATTTCCAAAAACACATTTAGAAGTTTAATTAATAAAAAAAGGAAATGTAATTTTTTTTTTTTTCTCAAATCTCAGAAAACGAAAGGGTGAGGTTGATGTTTTCAATGTAAATTATTTTAGTCAGCAATATGGAAGATACGACAACAATCGTTGCCACCGAAGTTATATGTTAATCTCTTTCTTCCCACCAATTATTTCTCCACTAATTTAAGATATTCCTTGTTTTTATCTAGTGGCCAAATGTTCATAGACGATGCTACAATAACTTAATTCACTAATTGTGTGATTATAATTTGACAAATTACATTGAATAATATATTATTATGTCATTAGTAGAATGCTTTTAGATAATCACTAACTCTTAAACTCTAAAGTTTGTAATTTAACAGATTGAAGATTGTGACACCACTAACTAATTTATGAATTATAAAAAAAATTAACACTAAACAAATATAGGGTTGTGTATGGAATGAGTTAGTAATATTTTGGCAAATTGGATTGAATTTCATTTTTTTATCTTTCATGTTAAATTCAATTCAATTTAATTCATTCGATTTGGATTATGTTGAATCAATTTGATTAGAATTTTAATTTATTTTTATTAAAAACATACTTTTGAAGTATTAACTTGATTAAAAAAACAATATAATATTTATAAAAATTAATTTAAGATTTCAAACTCGAGAAGTTAAGTTATAATAAAGTTGTCTAGATTAATTTAAGATATAAAAAAAATATATAACACGGTTTGTTCATAATATAAATATAAGTTAGATACTTATAATAAACTTATCCCTCAATATTTTAGGTTGAATTTAGTTTGACTCAATTCAATCTAATTGAGAAGAAAATAAAGAAATATAACAATCTTGAAATTTGACTAATAATTTTGTGTAACCAGTTGAATGAAACATTCACCCCACAATAAATAATAGGTTTTTCCTTTTTGTCCAACTATAGGAAGGAGAAAAAACATATTAGAGTATCACATTCGAACGAGCGTTGAAAGACAGTGAATGATTTTTTTTATATTATATTATCAGTCATTGATAAACTTTTAAAGATAGTAGTTATAAAAGTTAACAAATTTATTATATATATAGAAGTTTTAATTGATAAACAGTATAAAGCCATTTTTCACTATTGGTTTATATTTCTTCTCTTTGAAGAAGAGTTTATTTGTTACGCACACTTGTAAAAACTTCAACATTATAAACCAATAAAGAAATTATTGATATGTTTTTTTTACAACATGTGTTATAAAAGTCAATAACTTTATCATATGATTTAGATTGAATGATATAATAACAAAACTGAGTCAATTGAGGTAAACTATTACTATTAATGTTATTATTATTATTAGTAGTATAATACAGTGAAAGCAAACGTCTGATAAAATGAAACGTTCAAATGAATAAACATCAAATGTTCAGTTCAGAGAATTAAAAATAAAATAAAATGTAAACAAAAAGTTAACCATTAAAAGACAAATATTTGCAAATATAAAAATAAATTTACAATAGTGGATTCAAATACATAAAAATAATATATAAAATATAAAATGTTCTATTCAATTTCCAGTGATGGATGCGTTATTATCTCACTCCAATTTTGATTTTGAATGGTACTATAAATTTAGTTGGATAGAAAATTTCATAATTTTAAGAAATTAAATTTTATTGACTTTGAAATATTTTTAATTAGATTGGTTTATTTTTAAAATATTTATTTAGATATGCTAATTAAATTTATTATATTTTAATTTTTTATTTGAATAGAATATTTTAATTACTACTAAATACAAAAATATTTTAATATTAAATAAAATTTAATAATTCAAAATATAAGTTAATGTTTGTCAAAACTATTTTTCACTAAAATATTGTCAAATTTATTTAACAGATGTCAGGAATGGTTTTTCTCAATTGACGTCTGAAGATTATTTTTGGGTGAATATAGGTCAAAATGATATTGATTAACACTAGTTAATCTGGGTTATTTTTAGTTGACCTTTGCACCAATCTCAACTGAAAATCACAATGGCAATATTAAAGAAATTCTTACATACATCAATAAAAAATATTGTCTAACGAAAAAACGACTAAAATTGATCAATATTAGTCTCACCAAAACTGACAAGAAAAAATTCTTACCAGTATTAACACAAAAATAATTCTAATATACCTGAATAAAAAAAAAAAGTCTTAATAATTTCATTAAAAAATAAACTATATCAAAGTCGATTAAAAAAGTATAACTTCAATTCGTTGCAACATAATACTAACTACATTGATAAAAAAAATTCTATCTAATATCGATGGAAAAATAGTCCCACTAACACTAAAAAAAATAACTTTGATTAATATCAATAAAAAAAATCTTAATTAACATATAAAAAAAACATAATTGATATCAACTAATCGCAATTAACATAAAAAACTGTGTTTAACATATGTTGAAAACACTTTGACATTCTAAAAAAAATAAAATCCTAATTAATGTTTATTAAAAATAATATTGGTCTACATGAGTGAAAAGATAACCTCATCAACATTATCCAAAAAAAGACCAGGACTGGTTTTGATAGAAAAAAAAGCTCTAGCATAGATCAATAGGAAAAACAATCTTAAACTTAATGACATTTCTAACTTTGAAATTCTATAATTTTAAATAACATACTCGCATAAATTTCTTTTAAATTTATCATCCTATATTGTCATAAAAATGAAGATTTAAATTTTTTTATAAAAGTAAATTATCCTATAAAAATTTTCCATCCAAGCATGCTATTAGGATATATTTGAACAAACTTTTTCATAGCAGTTATAAGAGAAAAATAGAAAATGAAAAAAAAATATTAGTTAATTTGTAAAAAATTCCTAATAATTTTTCTAAATCTTCTTTTAAACTTGTACATAAACTATTTTTACCTTTTAAAAGTTTCATTCCATTTTTGTTTTTTTTCTTTTTCAGAAAAGTATTTATAGAAATTTATCCAAACAAATCCTTCCCGTATGCTTAACTTAAATACATGAACATTTAGACGTTACTCTTAACGCATCATGAGGAATATGAATATGGATAAGTGATGCTGAAAACAAGATTCAACCATTAGAGTATTTATGCAAATTGCATAAAAAATACTATTAAATCTCTTTTCCAGTAAATGGATGACAAACTCACTGAGAACATCTCAAACGCCTGTAAAGTTTGCAAGAACTCATCCAGAAATATCATAGCATGTTACATCAAAGCTCACAATTTACACTCTACTTCCTTCCTACAAGTTGCGTCACTAAGTATCCCACTTAGCGATCACCAAAGTGAAAATGACTCTCTCAGAGAGGTACACCTGTTTATTTAGTGAACTTCTTTTGACAGTACAATGCAGCAGTGCAAGCAAGAACACCCGCAATAAGAAATGAAGGCTTCCCTATTTGATGGAATAAGCTGCGACCAGTGTAAGCCCATATCCATCGAGATAAAAAATGCAGCCCACAGGTATTTTTGAACTTCTGGATTGAAAAATCCTAAAGTAGATACAGAGTGTTTTGTCAGTTTCATGAAAGAATAACGGCCAATCTCATAAGTCATCATCCTCATATTCTACAAGGGCTAGTTTGCATAGAGTTCCCGTATCTAGGGCAGCTCTTCATGATTATAGTTTACCCACATTGTCAACAAATGTAACCAAACTGGAATTGTAAGTTTCCAGAGAGAAATCCTGCACATTCTCACAAAAATTGTCTAAGTTTCATTCAATGAGGAATGAATCATTATCTCAAGATACAAGATAAAACTGCAATTCAATGAATCATGCACTATTCTGCCACCCAAACTAATCAATCACATGAGAACAACAAAATAAATATTGATATGCAGGGGGGGGGGGGGGAAGTAATTAAATCCAAAGTTAGAAGCAGTGTTAAATCTGATTTCCCTTACTAAAAACCGTCATTCTATAAAAAATTATCTTCCGTACTAGAAATAGTAGTCAAGGTTTGTTATTGTCTTCTGTCTAGATTGATCAGAGCTATTTGACAGTTCAGGTACCAGATTATTCACATCGTTAGAAAGTCAAATGAGAAGGGGATAAAGGATGAAAACAAAACAACGACTAAATAAGAGCTGAAAAAAGTACATACAACATCACATCACATGCATATCAAAACCTGTCAGCCAGTCTCTATGATTTTCGTTTGTAAGAAACAGTATTTTTGTCATAACATACTGTTACATGTCAGCTCAATGCTAGGAAGTATCGGGTATAATAGTAAATCAAACAAATGAAATGACTGACGTGCATCCTAATCTAATATAACGCAATACAGTGTAACAAACATATGCTATACATTTTGAAAAACTTCAAGAGACGAATATGAACATAAATTTGTTGATCATAAAATAAAAGGAAAAGTTCTCTTAGTTTTATAAAGAAAAATACAAAAGAAAAAGGTGCAACGCCAATGGAGAAAGGCACACATGAGATGAGAATGTGTGAGCAAGAAAGAGAAAAGAACTGAGAGCATGAAAGAGGAATATGCTCCCAGTCCCCCAGCTAAACCTCTATGAAGTTGTGTACCAGTTCAAATTTAATTTAATTTTATTTATCTTGAATAAACTGCAGTGCCATGTGCTACTGTTTGTATTAATTTTCGGCATAAAGAAAAAACAGCGGAACAAGGAAGCAACCTGATCGAGTTTTTTTGTACTGCATAAGCTAATATGAATACGACTCAATATTTATACACCTTAAATAACAGAATAAAAGATATGCTCCATGACACGAGCGGAGCTAGAATATTTTTAATGGTGTAGCTGAAGATATAAAAATATTATCAATGACGTTTTCATTTATCTTTTATTGTTGAAATTATTTTAAAAAATAATCATTTTATAAATTTAGAAGCCTTATAATAATTCAATACATAGGATCATATAGACAATTTATATGTAAACTATTGACTATAAAAAGTAAATCAAACTTCAAAATCTTGTAGACAGTTACCCACAAGTTCTACAAATTCAAAATGTTTGTTAATTTGTAAAAGTAATTTTTATTCGACAACACAACTAGGAAAATTTTGCAAAGTACACTACAATACTTATACATGCCAAGAAATGAAATGATCACCTCATAAATTGATATGTAAATTTAACTAAATAAGGATATTAATTAGTTAGTGAGCTATTATTAGTTCATAGTTGTTCTATAAATAAAGTAGGCTGTTGTATTCTAGACAGCTGAACCCATAGAGTGAATGTAGACACACTGAAATGAGAGTCAAATGCTGTGCACAGTTTCTTCGACCTCTCTGTCTCTCTCCTTTTCTCTCTATCCTCTCTATTCTGGTCTTCCCTATTCTCTTCTTCTTTCCCTGTCTTTATGTTTCTTTCATCTTTCCCATCTAAAGTCTATATCATAAATAGAGTTGAATTACAAATTAATTTAGTAGTCAAAAGTATTGTATATACATCAAGCTTTTTTCTTAATAACTTCTTTATATTATAACTGTACGATGCGTTTTTAACATTAAAGTAAAGTACATAATTGTAAAAGAAGAATATCAAATTTAATTATAAAATGAAGTAAATTGTAATAGAACTCACGATCTCATTTTTTATATGAGAATTTCACATAAAAATAACGAAATCTAAAAATTTTGGAGGGGCCGTGGCCACCTCATCAAACTGCAAGTAGCTCCACCCCCTGCTTCATGATTTTACTAATTACTATTGATCATGAATAATAAAGTCAGAAACTAACTTATCTTCTACTAGCAAAATAACGCATTTTACCTTGATTTATTCAAAAATTATAACCACTTTGACAGTATCTAAAGGCATAATCTAAAAATTACAGTCTTATTTGTATAGTGTAATAATACTGCCAGAGAATGTGAAAAAAAACACTCGGGGAAGAGACTTCAAGGAGAGAAGCAGTGCATGCGGTAAATATAAAAATGCCAACAATCAAGCAAATAAAGCTGACTACGACTGCAATCCTAGGAAGACACAACGGATTTTTCACCAACAGATAAAAAATTAATACGAGTTTAAATCTTAAAGTATATTAGTCATTACCTCTGGTAACTTGTGTTGTTGAGCTAGATGATCCACATGGAGCCTCACATTTGCTGATGCAGCAATCCAGGCACGGCGATCAACATCAGAATACACATATTCTACAATGTCAAACAAAGTTTTTGCTCCACCTTCGATTGCTTTCAGGATATTAGCTTCTCTACTTCTGCGATTCCTGAAAATAACGATAACAAACAACATAGTTGTCGACTTTGACACAAAATATCAACATTAACTTGTGTCAAGGGAAGTAATAGATGATTAGTACTTTAGATATCCACACAACATCTGTTTTGGCCAGATATTAACTCTCCCATGCATTGGTATTACAGCGTGTGGTGAAAGATCCAGAAATTTGTATGTGGTTTGAAAGTACTCCTGCAAATGACAGTTTTATGTTGAGGAAAAGGACATCTAAAAGAACAGATATTAATAACTTTATTTTCTTTGTTATGTCATCTCCAATGCAAGGGTCATACTATGGTATCTTATTTTACTTTATGTGGGTCTCACTGTGTCACATCATTTTTAAGATCTTGCAATTTTGGTCTTGCAATTTTGGTTCAATGCAAGGGTCTCACGAGACCCACATTTCAATAATTTCCTTAAATTTCATGTCACATCAGCTTCTCTTTGATGTAGTATCTATCAATCTTTATTGTTTGATTTGTCATTTTGTATGAAGTTATGTGCAGTGCATAGTTAAACAATTATAAGAAACAACTTCATAGGGTCTCCATACTTTATCTTGAGGTAATCAAGTATGTTCACAACGCATACAACCTAACAGATATTGTGTGTCATGGGTCAAAACTTCTTTTCTGCACTCAATTGAGCAATTAGAGTGCATTTTTTACTCCACCATATCATAAGATTTCTTCCCAGAAACACAATAGCTTGAGGTGGATCTTCTGTCAGTTACAAATTTTGCAATGTTTACATATGTATACACTAATGTATCTTCTCTTCTGAATAAAAGTCCTCTTCCTAAAGTTGCTTTCAAAATTTGAAGAATTTTATCTATTGTTTGTGGAATCTCTCTTAAATATCATTCATGCACGAATCGACTAACCACACTTATAACGAATGAGTTTTTCCACTATTTTTTGGTATTGAGCCTTCTCTATTGTCGAACTTTCCTTATCAATTCCAAAATTGATGTTTTGCTCGATGAGAATTTTGAATGTTTTGCACTCGAATTTACATGTTTCTTTGAGAAGGTTAATTACATATTTCCTTTGGAAGATAAAGATACCTTGTGTGGAATGGACTACCTCTATCCCAAAACGTACTTTAGCTTTTCTGAGTCCTTCATCTCCAGCCAATTGATCAGTCATTACTAACACTTTAGCACAAATCCTCAATAAATTTTTACAAATTAAGAATACTATCTATGCATAGATAAAATAAAATTGCTACAAGATAATAGAGGGTTTGTTTCTCGTAGATAGTTCCTCCCACATAATTGGTCTACCTTTCCTGCCTGTTCTAGGGCTTCCTCAGTGGTATCTTCTTCAAGAATGGAGTCTTGAGAATCTTGCAACGTGAGAAAAGATAATGACTCAACAATTGCTGACCTCTAGATTACTTTTCCCAAGGTAATCAAAATTGAGATTTTAATAGTAAAATTGTAAGATCTTACGACATTACGTATTATCTATTATTCAAATCAAATCCTACTCACAAGATAGTTAAATCAAGATTATGGATAGGACAATGAAGAGGTTTCAAAATCGTAAATGGTAACACGGATTAAACGTTTTTTTTATCAACAAAGAAAAATAATAAAAGAAAGTGTTTAATGAAAGAAATAAAATAAATAAGGGATACCCTAAAAGTGCCTTAATTTAGTTTTATTTTAATTAAAATTGAAGCTGATTCAGTTCAATTCAAATCATAAAAGACTTTTAATTTAATTGTGATGTTAGGCTGACAACACAAATAACAAGGTAAAATTTTAATTACATTAATTTTTAATTAAAATTAGGTTACATTCACTCAATAAGGTGAATAGTTGGTACAAAAAACATAAAAAAATCGCAAATGTTTTTTACAATTTTAGATCGATGCTTACAATATTGTTGTTCTACGATCTTGTATAAAATTTTACCAACACTTTACATGTTTAATTACATGTAAAGTGTTTAATTACTAACACTTTAGATAAAATTTTACAAATTAAGAATACTACCTATGCATGGATCAAATAAAATTGCTACAAGATAGGGTTTCTTTCTCGTAGATAGTTCTTCCCACAGAATTGTTCTACCTTTCTTGCCTCGTCTAGGGCTTCCTCAATGGTATCTTGTTCAAGAATGGAGTCTTGAGAATCTTGCACCATGAGAAAAGGTAATGACTCAACAATTGCTAACCTCTAGATTACTCTCTCCTAAGGTAGTCAATATCGATAATTTAATAGTAAAATCTTAAGATCCTACTATTTTACATACTATTTGCAATTCAAATCCCACATATGATCATTGCACAACAAAATTGTAGGATTGACAAATAAAATTGTAAAACGATTGGATATCGGTTTTTCTCAGATTTTTGCACCAACTATTCACCTTGTTGGGTGTATGGATTCAATTGAGATTCAGTTCAAATTAAATATAATATTAATTAAATATTAATGTAATTAAAGTTTTACCTTGCTATTTGTGTTATAGCTGCAACATCACCCAATTAAAATTAATGCAATTAAAATTCACCTCTTTGTGTTTTCAACCTTGCAACACACTTTCTTGATGAATTGGATTTTAATTAAAACAAATCACAAATCCAATTAAAAATTAAGTGTTTTCTGCTGCATTGTTTACCTTCTTGGGTGAATGAGTTTCAATTAAAATAAAGCTCAATTAAACACCCAAGTTATTAGAGCAATACTATTTGTTTAGAAAGTAAGATCTATGATCTGTATTACTATTCTATGATAGACGATTTTGTAAACCCTTCATTATCCCAACCATAATCTCGGTTTTAACTATCTTGCTCTCTTCATGGAGCTAATGGCTGGTATATGAAAAGGTTCAGTGCCATTTAAAGTAGCATCCATAGAGATAAACACAACCCTTAAGGTTACAACAATTGTATGCCCTTTTGTTTGAGACATAATCAATAAAACTACATTTGATATCCTAAGGTCCAACTTTCCACAGTGTTGACTTAGAGAGTTATCAGAAAAGCAACATGTCAAATGACACAAGTTTTGAGACTTGGCATGACAGAAAGGGAATGATGACAATTACACTCTTTCATGTTTCACTTGGCCTTCCAGGGTGTCATTTTTGTAGGTAGTCATTAATGAGACATAGCTAACGAACTTTGATAGACAAACAATTACGATACCCTAAGGGTGATTGCATTAAGTCAGTTCAGACTTTCCAACAAGAAGAGCCAACTACTAAACTATTACTGCCACTTAAAGAAAATAAGGTAGAAGAAGCGTACGAAATGATGATAGCACTAGACTACAGGGAACTTGATCCTAAAAGACAGTCTCATTCAGAGGAACTGTCCCACTACGTTTAGAGATACTTAAGCCAGAAATGCAGACAAATGGGTCTTACTCCAAGTCTTCAACATTCTTATTAGATAATCTCAGTCTCAATTTAATAACTATATAACATGCATTTCCAACATGACATCTTTTTGCACTTACAGACATATTTCCACCAGCTCTTATGTCCAAGACAGCACTTCCCTGACTGAAACAAAGTAAATTAATAGTTTAATAGAGTAATTATCAAAAGAACTTCAATATAAAATAGGTCGTTGAAATAATTGTAATTGCAGATAGGAAATGGGATGGCTTCAAATTTGTATAAAATAACACAAATTCAGCATGTCAAACCTTTGTCTGCATCAAAATTATGTAGACAATGTATTCCCTCATCAATTCTCGACAAGAGGATTTTGGTGAAGGTAACAAGCTGATTGATTCTCCTATATCAATCCTATCATATCTGCGTCTCCCTACCTTTATGTCTTTAATAAATTCACTAACTAGAAAGAAAAGGAGTAAAGTTTGAAAGTAGATAATCTACTCTTTATTGACTTCTAGACAGCAAATGAGCTAACTTCAACAAGTTCACCAACTTCTGTAATATGCAATATTTGGTTTATTTTTTTATCAAATAATAAATATAATTAGTAATTAGAAAAAATACTGCACAGACAACCCCCATGCACTTAAAAAATGGCATCATGACTGTGAAAGTAAAATAGTTTACTACAATTTCAAGTATCTACAAAACGTAAGTCCACAGCCCAACTAAGAAATTATTCCAAATAACAAGTATACAAATGTAATGAAAGTTTTACAACTACTGGAATGTGTAAAAACATAAAACATATATGAAATTTGAAAGTGTATCCATTCCATCCATGATAATTAAAATTTCTTTACGTACTATCTATTATCTTGTATGGAATCTTACCCAAGACAATGATCACCAACAATCAAGGAATGAGAATTTGCATGAAGCAGTGCCATATGACCATCCGTATGTCCCTGAACCAAACATAATTTTCAAATTTTGCTGAAAATAGAAGCAACTTTATGGAGAACAAGTATGTTCTCACCATACTTACAACTTCAATACAAACTCAGTTAATAATTAAAGTAATATTTAATTTAGCTTGAGATAATTTTTTTCTTTTATGTTGTCGAAAATTTCTCAAGGCAAAAACAAACGGCTCTAAAGCAGGGAAAAAGCACAGGTTCACTATTTGAAGAAATTATCTGTTGTGCATAAGGGATTATTAGGATAAAAATATCCTAATATGGTCATGGTAATTAGAAAAAAATATCCTTAGAATCTTCATTTTTGTTCCATTAGATTTTATAAATAGAGGGAGATGAGTATATAATTAGTACTATCGTTATTAATAATATATTTCTTTATTCCTCTCATTATTCAAGTTGGTATAAAAGAGGCCTTGATCTTGGGGTTCTGTTTCTACTGCAGCGTTGTCGACCACCTCTGTCATTGTCCTTGAAGACAATGGTGGTACACAAAGGGGAATCCCAAGCCGATGATCTCAACGCATAGTCACATCACCAACAGAAACACCACACTTCCCACCAAAGTCAGCACATGTAGCCCCCAAATCTTGTTCTTACAAAATCTACCTAACGGTGATAAGTACCAATTTTAAATGTTTTTATATATGAAAAATATTGAGTATTTATAAGTTTTAGTATTATTTAAAATAATAATTTCTTCTAATTTTAGAGTTTTTGGATTTAAATATATGTTTTGAGTCCTGAGTTAAAGGAAATAATTTAATCTCAATTATTGTGAGATTTCAGGTGAAAAAAAATGAAGAAAATGATAGATGGAAAGATTCATGAAGAAAAGAAACAAAAAGTTTAAAATACAAAAAAGCCCAAAAAGAAAAGCCAATTCACCTAGGCCCAAACCAAGTTTAAAAGAAGGATTTTAGGGTTTTAGAAAGGGGATCTGGATGAGGAGGAACTAGAGAGCGGAAAAGAACAAGAACTACTGTGGATTCCTGCTCTTCTTTTGGCAATCTTTCTTCTTTGAAGTGTAATGGCTACTATGAGTAACTAAATTCCGCAACTTTGGGATTGAATGTAACTTCTTGAACTCATTTGTATTTTGGTGATTTTAAATATAATATTCAGTTTCTACTCCATTGCTATTTTCATCTTATGTTTAATGCTTGATTTTATTTTCATTAATAGAGTCTCGATTTTGATTCTTAACTGGAAAGTATTTTTGAGTTTCCGACCTAGATGAAAATAGTCGATATATTGGAATACTAGGAATAGGTTTCAATATATCGATTGCGTATAACATCCGTTTTTAACGCTGGGTAATTTACTAAATAGCTGAGGAATCAGTGTTTAGGAAATTTCCTTATGAATTTCATATCAAAGGAATCGGTGTAAATGATTTTTACATGTGCATCAGTTATGAGTAGTTACTAATG
>Ga0209700_103666_pt1 | contig 28987 bp, 15 predicted proteins | sample SiratroredBW_FD_187528 | JGI IMG/M metagenome (GOLD analysis project Ga0209700, IMG submission 187528) | Root nodule microbial communities of legume samples collected from California, USA - Siratro red BW (SPAdes) (version 2) | ecosystem: Host-associated > Plants > Roots > Nodule | place: USA...
ATATATAACGAGCAAATGAAGCAAATTGTAGAGCATTGTGTGGACAACATTAAATTATAGGCCATTGTGTTAACAATAACTAGTTTTTTGTTTTTTGAGAAACCTGTGATTTATTGAATTTGATTTTCCAAACCCTTATATAGGTATTTATATTTGATTTTATTATGTATATGTATATGTTTTTTATATTCTTATAAAGTCATATGATAGTTTTTATATATTATGTATAAAATAACTTTAACCTTTTAGAGATACTTATATTTTTACTAGAAATATTCTCGTAAAAAAAATTGTTCATGCACTTTAGTATCCATTTTTTTTTCGTGAAAATTGACATTCGAAAAAGTTTTTTTTTTCATAATTTAAATTTTAATATTTGGAAAATTATTTTGAAAATTTAAAAAAGTTAACATCTAGTACTTTGCAGTATTCAAATTTTAATAATACTTTTCAAAAAGTTTTGAAATTTTAACGTTTAAAAATGTATTTTCCAATATATAAAATATTAATGAAATTGAAATATAGAATTTAGAGACATTATTAACATTTTCTAAAAAATAAAAAGATCTTCGAATATTTTAACCCTAGAAACAATGATAACTTGGAGATTTAAAAATATGAACACAATGATAATAAACAGACATGTTCTACTCATGCCTGTTTTTACATTTCTGCAACAAGTTAGCATCATTGCACGCCAACATCATGATTTTAGAAAACCATGTTTGTGTGTGCATGTGTATATGAATATGTAAAGAAAAAAATTAGCCACTTAAGAGTCATAGCCTAATTCGAAATTGAAAATGTCTTGAATCTTGTTTCGCCCATGCTCAACATCATCATTTTCGAAACCTTGTTAATTATAGTGTTATTTTTTTTAAATATCTTCTTGGTTCACATAAAGAAAGAACCAGAAGAAATTGAGACAGGGACAACTTAAAAATAAAAATAAAATTTTATGATATTTTTACTTTATTTAGTTCTAACTGGACTCGATTTTCATGAATCATCAAACGTATTTATCTTCAGTTTCTACTAAATAAGTTATATCAATGATTTTTTCTAGTAAATAAAAATGATGCTTTTAGTGGAAGAGTGAATTTTTTTTAAGAAAGTGTTTCCATAAATAACCTATTTATTTTGTTCTTAATTTGTATAAAAAAACATTTTTTTTGTTATTTTTGAGACGAGAAATAGTAACAACCATGCATTATCAAATTTTATACAAAATATTTATAACTACAAATTTTAGAATGCTAATTACATTAGTAGTAATATATCTAAATGTTAATAAAGTATATATATTTAAAGAAAATAAATTTGCTATAGATATTTCTCTTAAAAAACTATTAGTTTCATATCTTAATAATAGACTTCATTAATTTATAATAAAATTTTGCATAAAAATGAGTGATAAGAACACTTGACAGTTAATTGTATGCCTTAAAACACAAATATTTAACACCTTTTTAGTAAACAGTACGTATTTAATTCTCAGATATAGTCAAATTAATATAAAAAAATATAAATATAAAAAAATATTTATATGTAAATGTACTCATTTATAAATAATTATCTTTACAACAAAGAAAATGAATATATAAATAAATAAATATATATTATAAACTTACTTTCCATTCATCAGAAATAATCACTCGCAAATCATGCGCATGCATCATAACGTATCCTTAATTATAGTTTATGTTATCCCTTAATTACTTATCATCTTGTACATGTATCTTTATGTTATAATTATTCAGAAAGAAATCCTTGTGTAATTTGTATATATATACTCGTACATATTTGTATGATAAAGATGTTCAATATATAAAATATTAAATTTCTCTACGTGGTATCAGAGCTACAAGCTTAACTAGCCATTTTCGATCCTATCAATAGCCATCACTACTCCTTCCGCTTAGTCTGTTGTGGAGCTTGTCACAACAACTAAACTACCAATTAAAGTATCTTTCTCAAATTACCCCACCTGGTACAAGCAAGTTACTTTATTGTTGACTGCAAATAATGTACTTGGCTATGTTTTTGGCACCCTTTCATGTCCTCCAACAACAATTGAAACTGGTGACACAACTGTTGAAAATTCTACTCTTCTTGCTTGAAAGTGTCAAGATAATTATGTGTTTTTGGCTCTCATTGGTACTTGTGGTCCTCAGGCGCAAATTGTGATGTCCTCTACTACCTCCTCTACTGAGGCTATGTCGAGACTGACCAAGGTTTATGCCAATTGGTGTCGCACTCGGATCATGTCTCTTAAAGAGCGTCTTTCCTCCATCACCAAAGGTGACTCTAATGTCTATGACTATTTCCGCTCTATTTGCTCCGTAGCTGATGAACTTGTACTTATTGGTCATTCTATTGATGCTCTTGATCTTGTCATTATGGTCCTAAATGATCTTGGCCCTGTTTATCACGAGTTTTGTGAAACAATCCACAATTGTGACACTCCGTTACTATTTGATGAACTTTTTGACAAATTTGTTGACTGTGAAAATTTTCTTTTACACGAGGAACGACAACAATTGTCATTCCCTGTTACTACCAAACATGTTTTTCATTCATCTTTCTCTCGTGGCCACTACAAACATTCAATGCCATCTCCTAGTGGAGCATCTCCTGCTCGGGGCAACACTTCTAATTCTCATCCACGTAACTCTTCCTCTAAGCCTCCCCTTATTTGTCAATATTGTGATCGTCGTGGTCACACCGCTAAGGCTTGTTACAAATTACATAGTTATCCTTCTAATCATTCTCGTAGTCAAGCAAATATGGTTAACAAGGATTCTGACTCAAAACCATCTTGGCTTTTGGATTCTGGTGCATCTCACAATGTCATTGGGGATCTTGCTAATCTCATTTTATCCCATGATTATACTGGTAATGATAAACTTGTGGTTCCAAATGGTAAGGGACTCACCATCACTCGTAGTGGTTCAACTTCTCTTCCACTTCCTCCTTCCCTCTTCACTTAAATAATGTTCTTTATGTTCCTGACATATCTCAAAATATTATTTCTGTTTTAGCATTATGTCAAAGAAACTTTGTATCCATTGAATCTTTCCCATGGCATTTTCAAGTCAAGAATTTGAGCACAGAGGCGATCCTACTACGCGGGAAGAATGAAAACAATGTGTACAAGATTTCTTGCCTATCTCCTCATCCTCAATCCCATCATATCCATTGTCACACCTCCCTCTTCACCTGACATAATCGCTTAGGACATCCCGCTTCTTGCATCCTTCATCATGCACTTAAGGCCAATGTCATTCCATTTTATTCATCACCTGTTCAATGTTCAGATTGTTTAGCGAATAAAAGTCACAAATTTCCCCTTTTTAGGTCCACTTTGTCTAGTAGTCAAGCCTTAAAATTGATTTATTCAAATGTATGGGGTTCTGCACCTTCGTCTTCAATAAGTGGTCATTTTTATTGATTATTTTTCAAAATATGTGTGACTTTATCCGATTAAACATAAATATGATGTTTCTCATATTTTTCCAATTTTCAAATCACTTGTTGAAAATCAATTAAATATAAAAATTAAAACTTTTTACTCAGACAATGGTGGTTAATATATTAAATTGAGGTATTTCTTTCAAACTTATTAACAACTCCCCTTTATATCCCAGAACACAATGGACTTTTTGAAAGAAAACACCGGTCGAAACTGGTTATTGTCTTCTCCACCATGCTTCCTTACCCATCTCATTTTGGTCTTATGCTCTTGAAACTACAAGCTATCTTATAAATCGCATGCCCACACCTGGTTTAAACATGGAGTTATATCTTGAGTCCTTATTTCACTCCTCACCAAATTACTCTAAGTTACTACCTTTAGATGTTTCTAGTTTCCTTGGTTGGTCCCGTATGTTCTTAACAAACTTCTCCCAAAATCCCAACCATGTGTCTTCTTAGGTTACAACTCATCTCAAAGTGCTTATTTGTGTTACAATTATAAAACTGCAAAACTATATACCTCAAGACATGTGCACTTTGTAGAAAATGTTTTCCTTATTCTTTTGCACTTACAACAACATCTTGTCTCTCTCCAACATCCATCCCTACATGCATACAACCATCTGACCCCACACCCTCAAACCACATACAAATCATTCCAACACTTATATCTTAAAATTCAAATTCCAACTCCACTATCTCCTCTTTACCTATCACATCTCAAAACTTATCTTCACCTATATCCATGCCAACATCACTGCATACCTCATCTCCTCCTCATGTATTACCAAATTTCACTAAATCCTCTCCTCCATCCAATCATGATATCTTGTACACTTTGGGATCGTCTCTTTCCACGCACGTAGACTCATCCTCATGCTCGCCTGGACCAAAACAATTGTCCCACCCAATGGTCACAAGATCTAAAAATGACATCTTTAAACCCAAACAACTTCACCTAGCCACCAAATTTCCTTTATCGGACCAAAGTGAACCTTCATGTCTTTTCCAAGCTTTGAAACACTCTAAGTGGAGGCAACCAATGTTAGAAGAATTCAATGCATTACTTGCCAATGGTACATGGTCCATTGTCCCTAAGCAACCACAGTTCAACATTATTGGTAATAAGTGGGTTTTTAGTCTAAAGCGGGATCTCGATGGCTCGATAACTCGATATAAAGCTCGTCTTATTGCCAAAGGGTTTCATCAACGTCTTGGTATTGACTATACTAAAACCTATAGTCCAGTCATTAAGCCTCAAACTATCAAGCTGGTTCTCCACATTGCTCTCTCTAATGATTGACCTTTATGTCAAATGGATGTTAATAATACATTTCTTTATGGTAGTATCTTGGAGGATAATTACATATCTCAACCACCAAGTTTTGTCAACTCTCACTTTCCAGATTATGTATGCAAGCTTCACAAAGCGTTGTACGGTTTCAAACTAGCAGCTCGTGCTTGGTATAATGGTCTAAAGGATTTTCTTATTACATTTGTATTTTTTAATTCTGGGTCTAACACTTCTTTATTTGTATATAATCGGGATGGTGTTGTTGCATACTTTCTTTTATGTAAATGATCTAGTACTCACCGGCAATAATGATTCATTTCGGAATGCATTCAAGACTGTCGTTGCATTGTAATTTATATAACAATAAAAGTAAAATTCCATTTCCTTTATTTTCTAATTTTGCAGGCCCACCCTAAAAGTTTCAATCTATCTATTTTAAAGCATTTTATTATGGAGAAAACCTAATTAACTTTTTTAAGACAAGATACCAAAATACCAAAGTTGAAAGCCTTTTGAATAAGATATGACAACAACTTCTTCAATAATGGAATTAGGATTCTCACTCAAGCCTCTTTCTTTATAATTACAATCCCATTTCAACCTTAGCATAATCTTATATATTAGATTAAGATGTCTTTACTTTTCTCTTTTGCTTTCTCTTAAACATTAGTTATGTAGAAAACAAACTTCATGAAATGATTATTTTATAATTGTTTTTAAGGTCTTGGTGTTACTAGGGTAATGTCTTCTCGAGGAGGACACAAACATGGTGGATGTAAATGAGGGAGCAAAATAGTGATGAGTAATACCTCTAAATCCTAAGAACCATGGGAACCAACACAATCTCAAGAAGACATAAGTATTGACTTTTTTGGATCTTTCTACTTGTATACTATTTATATTGATCATTTTTACTCAATATGGGACTCTAACTCATACTTTATTTTCTAAAATCTCCTCCTAAAGTATGAGTTCTAATGGAAAACTAACCTTATGTAAGATCGTTCCAAAATTTTTCACTAAATGATTGACGAAACAGAAAATGCAAAAGGATTAAATATTATGAAAACTCTAATCTACTGTGATTGATGCCACAATCAAAACAAATTGATGAGAAAATAAAGATCAACCACTTTTAATTGAAAACTCAAATATAAGGACTAAAAGTTCTAATAAAGAACTAAGAATGAATTCTCAATTCAAGAAAATGATATGAATTTCAAAATGAGTAATTTTAATACAAGTCTACTAACAAACTTATACTATGGATTGTACTTAAGGGCCTAAAGGCTCATCTGACAAGTCTCTTAAGAATTAGAATTAGAGTCTTTAATTACAAGAAATAGAAACACATATAAGATCCAATACAAACAAATAGAAAAACAATTACAAGATCTAATAAAGCTCAAAACAAATAGTTACACAAAATTACAAAAATTCTATTCTAACCGGAAGCCTACTTTGTGGTCCTTAAGAAGGTCAAATCCATCATGCCATCATACATTCCTTCTTGAAGAAATTTTGATCTTGAATTTAGCTCTTTATTATCTAGAAACAAAGATAAAAACTTAAGCTTTATAAAGAACTCAGATATAAAATAATCTAAAAACAAAAATCTATCTAAATTGAGATTTAGATCCCCTAATAGATAAATCTCTTATTATCAACATGTTTGGAGATCTTTTTCTAGAATCAAATACAAGTTTATAAAACATATCAAACAATTTCGAAATAAATATTCTATTTACAAGCAGACAAAGAGAAAGAAAATCTTCAAAAGTAAAAGAAGTAAAAAAGTGTTTCCATAAACTTTTATTAATGAAAAACAATAAGACATTATTTAAAACAAATTATATTTTCTAACTTTGTTTGTTTTTTTTCTATCTCCTTTTTTTCTCTAAGTTGTTTTTGTCATTACCCCTTGACATGTAAGTCTTGAGACAAGCTAGTAAAATGAAAAGTTAAAATCATGATTTATAAAAAGAGAAGAAGAGTTCAATGTGAGAAGTTCTTCCTTTTCTCTTTGATTTTTTTACATCTCTTTCTTCTTCTACTATTCTTTATTTCTTTTTTTTTTTCATTTTTTCTCTTCTTTGTCCCCCTTTTCTTTCTAATCTATTTCTCTTTATTTTTTATTTTTTATTTATTTTTCTCTCCTTTCTTTCTTTCTTTTTTCTTTCTTTCTTTTTTCTCTCATTTTATCTTTCTCTCCTTTTCTCCATCTCTTTCTTCCTTATGCTTTCTACAAACATTTCATTTTTCAATTCCATTTTCTTCCCTTTTTCTCGTAAGCTCTTTTACCTTTTCTTTATATATCTTTTTTTCTCTTCTCAAACATTTTTTTTTCCTGTTATAATTTTTTTTTCTTTTTTTATAAGTTCTTTCATTTATTCTTTAAGATCTTATTTCTTTCACTAGTACATATTTTCTTCTCATACAAACCTTCAAGTCATGCCATATTAAAGTTTTGGCAATTTTCATCCAATTCTAACAATATATTTTTTTTTCATCATTTACTAGTATATCCTACAAACCTAGAATAACATAAACCTAAAATAACATAAATTAACAATATGAAGCTCACTATAACTAATAATTAATCGACAAAGTTTTTCGGTTTGTCTCTTCCACACAAAATATAATAAATTATCAATTCTATATAGTGGGAATTTGAATTTCCACTCTCAACATGTCATCCATACAGAAAAAAAAAAAAAAAATCTACATAAACAAACAATTGACACATTAAAAAATAAAAATAAACTATATGGACCTCACTACACATGAAATGTTTACGATTCACTAGTGTACTATTCTTGAAAGGTCATACACTTCCACTTAAATTCGTCTTTAGTTCTTAACAAGAACTAACAATCATAAAAAATTTTACATTCGAAGCAAAAATGTAAAAAAAATCAAACTCAATTTAATGGGATAAAAAATAAAAAATATTAATACACAATCAAAAGTTTCAAGACAAGATAAAAAGAACACAAAATAAAAAGATAGCCTAAACCTGGAAAGGTAAAAATATAATAAAACTAAAAATATGATAAAGAGAAAAACGTTTTAAAAAGACGAGTAACGAAATAATGCATTTAAAATTATTTATAAAAAATTGGAAGACAAAGTAAGTAAGCTAAATAATTATTTGACTCACAGAACTGTATCTTACAATCAGAAGTCAAGAAATTTACGAACTCAAATTAATGTAAATACGACTTACACAAAATTAAAAAAATAAGAAAATATTGGAAACCTATAGGAATTTTGATTCACGCGTACTAGTTGAAGAATTCATTCACGCATACCATTGAAGAATTCGGCACTGAACTAGACTGGTCATTGAAGCTTGAGGAAATTTTCAGCTCGGCACAGCTTCAGTCATAGAATCAACTAAACTACTTCATCCTCTTCGAAGCAGTAATTGTTTCAAACAGATCTGCTCTGGTAATTTCAATTGCACATTTACGATTCAGATTCAATTAAGGCATTGATTTCAATTCATCAAATTGGATAAAAAATTACCAGCTGGCCCCACAATTAGAATCTCTCAAGCAATTGAATTATTCCAGAATGCAATCACGTCACCTAAGTGTTTGAAGAAATGATTCTATGAATTCCCAATAATATAAACTTAGATTCAATTCCTAGCAATAATTGAAAGCGCCACCGCCAATTCAATTTTACTTTCTACTGTTCAACCTATCAAATTGAATGAAAAGCATGGCCCAACCAAATGAAATGTTCCACAAATGATTTTTTTTTCTTGCGCTGCTTTTTGTCTCTTATTCTTCTTCTTTCATTATCTCCCCAAAACACAGAACCAATAGTGTGAACTACTTCACCAATTATTCGCCGGAAGCGTTATCTTACCGCCGGAGAAAGTGATCACGAGTAATTGCTACAATAGCTGGAGGCTAGCGGTGGAGACGAACAATGTGGCGCGTGGGAGCGAGTGCCAGAGGGATTGCGACGTGAACGTTGGAGCTTAGAGAAGGAGATGTCGGATTCACCTAACCCTCTAAGGTCGAGTGTGTCGCCGGAGGTTATGCTCCGACCGCGAAGGATGAGAAGGTCGACGATGAGGTGGCGGAGGCGAAGGTGTTGACGTACACCCTAACTTCCGTCGTGCACCGCCAGCGGTGGTGGTCTACTTGTTTCCAATTTCAGTTGCACCGGTTCAAATATCGTATAGCTCGCTAACAGTGTAAGAAACAACACCTTCTCCGAAATCAAGTTAATAGCACGAGAAAATGACGATTCATTATTTTCAGACTTCAAAACCACCGTTTCAGTAGTTGTTAGCGTCATGCGGAAGAAGGAACTTACTTTGCTTGACCGTGTGGAACAGTGAACTATTTGCTTATAACAGTAAAACGCAATACGGTAAAGAATTTGGAAAGGACGGAAAACGTTAAAGAAGGAAGCATAGGAGATAACCGAATTGAAAGAGAGAAAAAGGAGGAGAGAGAAAGAATGGAATGTACCCTTCAAGTATCAGCTATTAAGCATATCCTCCCCATTTCCTATTTGTACTTATTTTTCTTTTACTTCTCCTCCCTCCTTTAGATTGAGAATCAAGTGTCATCTTCATTTTCGTAATCTTTCAACACCTCCTTAATTAATGCTTTAGATCTCAATTGGTCTCCTTACAATCTCAACCTTGTCCTCAAGATTGAATATAGATAATCAATTATTTTTGTTTTCGACAATGGAGTGAAGTGTGAAAATTGGTCCCTTTAAAGTAGTTTGTAAAGGCAACGGTATCGCCTCTAAATTGTTTTAGGACGAAAATGTTAGAAAGTTATGAATATGTACCTTCTTTGGCAACTCCAGCCTATAAGCTATGATACTTAATTTCTTTATTATTTTGAAAGGATCAAAGTATCTCAATCTGAGATTTATATTTCTCTTAGAGCCACCGAGTGCTCCCTATAGGATTGGAGTTTGACCAATGAAAGATCTTATTCCTCGAACTCCACATGTTTTTTGGTCTTGTCTGCATATATCTTTATAAACTGTTATGACTTGGTCATGTTATTCTTTAATTCATTTAACAACTTTCTATGACAAACAACATTTTTTAGAAGATGACTCGTCCTGTAAAGAGATTTCACCATTTCGAGATGTTATCATAAAGCCTTGAAAGATGACATGCCAATGCTATTCTTTAATTGATCTAACAACTTTCTATGGCAAACAACATTTCTTGGAAAGATGACTCGTCCTGTAAAGAGATTTCACCATTGTGAGATGTTCTCATAAAGCCTTGAAAGATGACATGCCAATGTTATTCTTTAATTGATCTAACAACTTTCTATGACAAACAACATTTCTTGGAGAGATGGCTCGACCTATAAAGAGATTTCACTTGCGAGATATTCTCATAAAGCCTTGAAAGATGACATGAGAATGCTACTATGGTTGGAAGTATTGTACTGATACTCAGACCATGGTAACATTGCTAACCAAATTTTGGGATTGTCATAGCAAAAGCATAATAAACACATCTTAAAGTCTGTTGAGCACCTCACTTTAAGCATCCGTTTGAGGATGATATTCAGAACTTATAGCTAGTCGAGACCTTTGTAATTTGAACAACTATTGTTAGAATTTGCTAATAAAAATTATGTCCCTGTCTGATATAATCGACTTAGGGAAACCATGAAGTTTCACAATAGGCTGCAGAAAGGCTTGCACTACAATTTTGATGTTGAAATCATGCTTTAAAGGCACAAAGTGAGCAAATTTCGTAACTCTATCCACAACCACCATGACACTGAGTGACCACGAGTGGGAGGTACGGAGAGCATGAAATTCATGCTAATATCCTCCAAACCTGAGATGGAATTAGCAAGTTATAGAGCAACCCCATAGGCAATTTGGTTTCTATTTTTACTTGTTGACAAACAGTGCAACTCAAAACATAATCACGTATCTATTTCTTCATATTCGACCAATAAAAGTTGGAAGAAATTCGCTCCGTAGTTTTGGCAATGCTTGAGTCCCTCCTATTGCTCCATCATGATATTCTTGTAAGATAATTTTGATGAGATTGCTAGTCTATTGAATTACCACTCTGTCATTCCACAAAATGATTCCATTTCGACAACTGGAATTTCTGGCATTATTGTAACCACTGGTGTTGGCGGTTGATTTCTCTCAAGTATTCATCATGTGCAATTTGCACTCGCAAAACTTTCATCCACTTAGACTTTGGACATGACCAGGTAGCGAAAAATCATTTGGACAGAGCATCGACAACCATATTTTCTCTCCCAAGTTTATAATGGATCTCAAAGTTATACTCTAACAATTTATGCAGCCATTTATGTTGTTTAGGAGTATGCAACTTCTGGTCTGTGAGAGCTTTCAAGCTCTGATGGTCAATGCAGATAATGAATTTCTTACCAAGGAGGTGATGCCTAAACTTGGCAACTACTGTAATAATGGCATAAAATTCCCTAATATGTTCCGATTTGTTTTCCATAGCAAATGATAATTTATTTGAGAAATAGGTGATTGGATGCTTCCCTTAAGAGAGTACAACTCCAATACCAATCCCCGAAGCATCGATTTCAACTTTAAATGGCAAGTCAAAGTTTGGCAATGCTAACACGGGTTTTGAAGTTATGGTGGATTTTAAATTCTGAAATGTTGCAGTTGTTGTCTCACTCCAATGAAAGACATCTCTTTTAAATAAATTGGTTAAGATTGTCACTAGAGAAGCATATCCCTTAATGAATATGCGATAGTAACTACTAAGGCCTAGAAAACCTCGCATTTGTTTGATGTTCATAGGCTAGGGCCATTCTAAAATTGCTTGAATCTTGTGATTTTTTATGTGTGCTCCATCTCCTGATATTGTATGGCCTAAATAAGCAATTTCGTTTACTCCAAAGAGACATTTTGAGAATTTAGCTTAAAAGGACTCCGTGGTATAACACTTGTAACACCTTTGCTAAGTGTTGGAGGTGCAGTGGCCATGATGGACTGTATATGAGTATATCATTAAAGAACACAAGAATAAATTTCCTCAAATATGGCTTGAGCACATCATTCATGAGAGCTTGGAAGGTTGCAAGTGCATTAGTCAACCCAAGTGGCATGATAAGCCACTCATAATGACCTTGGTTGGTTTTAAAGTTGTTTTGTGTCGATCCTCTACTTTCACCATTATTTTGTCATATCCTGATATAAGGTCCAGCTTGGAAAAGATTGTGGCACCAAACAATTCATCTAGTAGTTCTTTGATAGTGGGAATTGGGAAGTTATCCTTCACTATGGTGTTGTTTAAGGTCCCATAATCTATGGAAAACCTCTAAGTACCATCCTTCTTTCTAACTAAGAAAATAAGAGGGGAAAATAGACTCTTACTAGGTTGTATGATTCCGTCTTGCAACATCTGGTCCACCATGAATTAAAGTTGTGTTTTTCGACTATGAGGGTACCGATATGGTCTAACTTTAACCGAAGTAGCCCCTGACACCAAGGGTATGCAATGATCATGGTCACATTGAGGTGGGAGTCATGTTGGTTGTGTGAACACATTGGCATAATTATGCAGCAACATTGCCACTACAGGATTCTTAGGCAATGGTAAGAAAGTGTGTTGCTCCTCTTCCTTGGATTGAACTTGTATGGCAAAAATCTAAACTAAAGGATCAGTGTGTACCAAACGTTTGGTGTGGTTAAAGTGAGCTTGAGTTGGCCTTTGCATTCCCACCATAAACTATCACAAAAACACCATCATGAAAAAATTAGATAAAGGAATTGATAATCTACAATATGATCTCCTAATTGCTTTAACCATGTATTGCCTATAATTAGGTCACCACCAGTCCATTTACTACATAGACTTATGAAATTTGCACCTTGTAACCTTGCATCATAACCTCTAAAGAAGGAATACATCCTTCTGTTGTCATCAACTTAAAATTGTCAACCATCACACAAATCCTAGAGCTGGTTAAACTATTAGATTAAGGAACTTGGCAATTCGTAGTTTTATGAAGCTATTTGAGCTTCCACCATCGATAAGGTCTTGAATTTAAACAAATAGCCAAAAAATTCTGAATGAAATTTGTAATCCTTCAAGGAGAATCATCGCTAAAATAAATGTCCACTACTGTAGTGATCTTGTGTTAGAGTGGAAGAATTTGGAAAGACGAGAAAACACTAGAGAAGGAGGCAACAGAGGTAACCAAATTGTCAGAGGGAAAAGAAGGAGAGAGAAAGAATGCAATGTACCTTCAACTATCAGCTACCAAGCATAGCCTCCCAACCTCCTATTTGTAGTTATTTTCCTTTGGCTTCTCCTTGGTCCCTTGATTTGATAATCAAGTGTAAATGGCCTCTTTGAGTAAAAAAATCCTCATTTTTATAATCTTGTAGCACCTCCTTAATGTTAATGCTCCGGGCCTTAATTAGTCTCCTTACACCTTCAACGAATGCACCAAACAACTGGAGTGATGAATACCAAACATATTCCAAATTAAAACACACATTCAACTTATTAAATTTTCTATGATTAACAAAAAATTAATTGCTGAATAAAAGAAAACGCTGAACAAACCGATTCAACATCTTATGCAATCTCATTTTTTTCAAAAATTGGATTTTTCGACGATTAATTTCCACACTTTATTGGTTAGGATTTCACTTGAGTAGGATTAATTAAATCGCAACTCATGCAGGATTCACACAAATGAAACTAAATTTACATTTCGAAGTAAAGCACAAACATTCAATCACAAATACACAATCAAATAATTTCAAAACATAGAACAAGATCAAACAACCGAATGAAGGTGGAAGAAAAATCTCATGCAACTGAAAAAAAAAAACACGAATTACTACTTACACCACCGAAAAGTTTTGTTTGTGCCATGAAAATTTGACATTATGAAAGAAAATTGTAAAATAATTATAGAAATTTGAAACTAAAATCGGAAATGTTATATCTAATCTTTGATTACTAAATGATGGAAAACTAATCTAATGTTTATGACAGTTTTCTCCAACTATTCACTAGAAAATGGAAAAGGGACTAAAGAGGTAAAAACCCCTATTTATCTTGATTGATGCATTTGGATTGAAACTCAAAATAAGAACCAAAAGTACTAATGAAGAATTCTCACTTTATGAAAATAGTTCAAATTCCAAAAGGAGCAAGAGTCCACACAAAAGGTTTATATACTATGGACCTTATACTTATGGACTCAAACACTATTAAGATTCATCCAATAAGTCTCTTAAAACCTAGAGTCTAGAAAGTCTTTAATTACAAGAAAGGCATAAACACATACAAGAACCAATAAAGGTTCAATATAAACAAGGCATAATAAATTTTAAAACCAAAAATTACACAAAAATTACAAAAATTATACTATAGGTCCAAGCCTACTTCATGGTCTTTAAAAAGTTCTCATCCATGATGCTATCACATTCCTTAAGAAGAAGAAAAAGTGAAAAAATTTTGAACTCTGCTGAAATGCTACTGAGATTTTTGTGCCTCACAAAGCTTCATGGAGGTATATGATGGAAAAACACTTTTCTTACCAAGCAGAGAAAGAAAAAAAATTATTAGAAGTTTCCAATTTCTTTCAGGAACTTAGATTTTCCTCTCTCAAGGAAGGTTCCTTGGAGAGAATGAAGAGGAGATTACTCTCATTTAATACCTTAAGAGAATAAGAAGATAATCATAAGCAAATAAATTATCATTCAATCAAAAGGTGAGTTATAGAGGGGGCAAGGGGTCTTATTTATAGATGTATAAACCCCTTACACTTTATAATCTATGGAATGTGGAACTTAAATTCAAGACAAAATGAAGCTGCAAATGAGTGCATATTCGGAGTCCTACCTAGCCAAACAAGGATTTTCTCATTTTGCACTAGAATTGGTCTATTTTATGTGATGTAGAACTTTTACTATATGCGCTCTTGAACTTCAGTGTTTGGCCTAATTCTTTAGGGATTTTAGTTGATTTTTTAAACCCACTTCAAAGCTCAATTAAGGCCCAAATAAATTGCACATGTGTTTTTACAACAAATTAGAAAATAAATTAGACCTATACAAAATTTACAAGATTAAGAGGAAGGAAGAAAACTCTAGTATTCTACTATTCAATTGTCAAGTTTTCCTCCATGAGAATTTTTCTTGTTCTATCCTCTTAGTGACATGAACCTAATCACATAAGGTTTGTGTTACTCTCTATTAACAATTGGGATTTAAATGTGTTTTTCTATTGAGTTGAAGTTTGCGATTGATGATTTTGTGATTGAAAGTGCATTCATATGATTGTATTTTTTTTTGTTAATGATTATGGCATATTATACAACTTTTGGTACCAACATTTTACCCAGGTGAAATGTCTGGTTCAGAGTTTAAATTCATTGAGTACTATCATTTTTGAGTTATGATTGACTTTGCTTAATTTTCTATGCTAATTATTCATTTCCATGCTTACATATGATCAAAGTCATTTTTGTTTTCGTGTCCTTATAGTTTGAGCCAAATAGTTAACCTTGTTTCTCATTAATAAAACATTTGTTCACCCTTTTTAGCTTTAAAAGAAACTTTCTTCATACTTGAACCTTTAATCCCTAAATGTTTTAACCTTGATTGCATTACTTTGAGCTGAGAGAGCAAGGAGATCATGGTCCTTAATGTGATTCAAGTTTGAGCATTTGAAAGAAAATTTTCTTCATCCTTGAATGCTTTAGTCTTATTGTCTCACTATGAGCTGAGCGAGAAAAAAATCATGGTTCTTAGTGTGATTTAAGTTTAGGGGAAGAAATTAAAAGTATTACATAGAGGCTATAAAGTGCAAATTAGAAAAAAAGTTGTGGTTCATATTGTACAAAAAATAATAATGTGGGAGAAAATTTTGATTTTGGTTTTTGTTTGAACTACATATACAAGATGATAAAATTTGTTGAAGTAATAAGTTAATCTAATTCTTTTCTTTGCTTGAGGTGTTTTGATTATCTAGAAGAACTAATTTTCTTCTAGACCCAACCATATTGCAATCCTATAAAAGTCCTTGTGATGTTCATGTTTATTAATTTTTTTGGCTCTTGAAATGAAAAAGCAAAGTTAAATTCTAGAGAATTAATCGTAGAAGAGAGAAAATCACATCCTAAGAGACCAGTGTGCTTGAGTGAAACAATTTTTTTCTAGTGAGGAATAGGGCCTTCAATTGTCCATCGAAACCTTCTGCATATGTTAATTTTTATTGAAAAATTGCATGCACTTTGTTTGTTGCATTTGAACTGAAAGCACCATAGTTGAATCTTAACAAGGAAACAAATACTTTGTTACATTTGCCTTTTGATTGTTATACCATTGTTATGTATTTGTCTATATGGACCAAGTTACCTTTGCTTGAGGACAAGCAAGGTTCTAAGTTTGGGAGAATTTGATAATGTAAATTTTTATGATTTTTTGGGCTTAATTTTATAACTGAATCAACTCTTTCTAAGCTTGGAACTTTATAAGTCTCATGTTTTTATCTTTTTTTTATAAATAATTTGTTTTTTGTTATAAATAATTGATCATTTGAGTTTTTAATCAAATTTTACTCTAAATCCTATTAATTTTGTCAAATAATTGAATAGGAGGCAATTGGGTTAAGAAGAGCAAGATTGGAATTCCTGAGGAAAAAATAAGGGTAACGTTGGAATGTTGATGCTGGCAGCTAGGTCGGGCTTAACGAACTTGAGTTGGACGCCATTTTCTTGAGTCGAGCTCAAGATGTGCAGTTGGGCCAAGAGTGTAACAAAATCCAATTGTGTCCAACGCCATTATAGTTGGGTCAGACACTATAGTCGTAAATAAGAATTTATTTATAGAACTCTTTGCATTAGGATTTTACACTTCTGGGCACTCCTCCACTTCATCTAGAGGTTGAGAGTCAGAAAAATGTAGCCTTGAGATGACAACTAGGTTTTGGAGGATATTCCTTTTCTCCTCTTTGTATATCCATTTTCCTCCTTTGTTTGCCTTTCTATCTTGTGTGATTATATGTAACTATTTGAATTATCATATAATCAGTATTGGTTTTCATAAATATGTCTCTACATAGATGTTTTTCTTTCAAAATATTAGTATTTTGATTTTGTGCATTAATGTTATGTTGATTTATGACATGATAATTGACTCTTAGGGTATTGAGAAATATCATTTGTAATTAAAATTTGAATTCAAATATCAAATGAAAGCTTATGTCTAAAAATAAAGCATGATTCAGTTATTGTCTTAAAACCCTTATGACGAATGCAAGTTTTATTTATATAATTGATCAAGGAATTGACGGTTAATAGATAAGCTTAGTCTCATTCATCTAAGAAATTTGAGTTTGGATGTTATTGTGGGTTAACATTTGTTTGAAAAGAAGGTAATTGATTTTATGTATGGGAGTAAGATTTGATGAAAGTTTAATCCTAGCAATTACATTCCATATCCTCACCATTCCTTTTCCACATTCCAAAAGGTTATTAAAAATACAAAAATATATTTCAATTTTTTAATTTTATTTCTCACATAAAAATTCAATCTTTGGAATTATCTGTGGTCTAATATTGTTATACTTATATTTATTGTCGTGTATTACACAAGTCTATTGGCAAGTGATTGGTGAATTTGTCATCATAGTGACAAAATGCTAACACATGTGTTGATTAGATGTGTGAAAAACAAGAGAAACACAAGAAAGGAGAGTTGAATTTTATTGCATTTAATTTTGAAATATTTTCACAAAGATCATTTTATCAGAAACATTCAAATGATAGTTTTGTACATTTAGGTGATCAAATTGTATCTCTTGTATTGGATGGAATTTATCAAACACAGCTATGAAATTTAACTTAATCATTTGGTTGAAGTGTTTTCTTGTTTATTTTATCAAAATATCATATTATAGTTATTGCATTTAATAAATTATAGCCTACTCAACGTAAGAACTTAATCAAAACATTTGAATAAAACATTTTTTATTCATAACTTCACAACAATCCCCTTTCCCATAATAAAACATTTTTTATTCATAACTTCACAACAATCCACTTTCCCATATTAGTGCATATGATGATGACAATTAATGTAAATGAGATAGGAAAAAAAGAAGATTACACAATACTTTATATTGATTCATCTATCACAATACATCGACTACTTAATCAAAAGATCGAGTTTCACTTGACTAACCTTTAAGAATTATTTCCACAAACCACTTCTAACTTAAATAGTATTCTTTTAGATCACAATCACTCCTGATCGACCCCTTTAAAGAGTATTTTTTTTTCCAAGTCACTCTTGGCTCGACCAAGTATACTTTACCAAACCACTTATGGCTAAAGCAGTATTATTTACCATGCCACTCTTGGCTAAATGAGTATTCTTGACTAAGCCACTCCTGCCTAAACAAGTATTCTTTACTAAGTCGCTCCTGGCTAAATGAGTATTATTTAGCAAACCACTCCTGGCTACTCCCTTGAGTATTGTTTTCAAAACAACCACTTTTGACTAAGGTAGGAAAGTTAAGTGTTTATATGATCATCAAATCATTGGGTATGCACACTAGGGAGTGTTTTTGTCTTTTGACGAATACAAGGTTTAGATGTTCTCTTGTAGTAAAAGTCATTGATTTAGCTTTCTAAGGAGGGATTACATCTTTCAATGGATACAAGGTTAAACACTCTCTCCTAATTGGCTATATGAATACAAACAGTGTTCTTCTTGGAACTGCTCTAGATCCAACAATTTGGTAGAATATATGCTCTTAGCGGGGATCTTTTTCTAAAGCTTTGTTGAGGCGTAGGAAAATTTAACAACATTACAACACAATGCAACCTATGCTTTCTTTCTTCTTCTTGACGAAGGGCTTTATATAGGCATTAGAAGAAGATATTCATTGAGAGACCGTTTCTAGCTGTTGAGAGGCTTCAACATTCATGTATGTCCTTTTGTGTCTGAAGAGCTTGAATATGGATGTTACATTAAATATACTCCATGTAACATTGTCTTCTATTTTATGCAACATCCTTGATCATTGATACTACTTATCTTTCTAGGTAACATACCTTTTTATACTAATTCATGGTAAAAATGCATATTCGTACAAGGCAAACAGTTGAGCCATAATTGAAATGTTTTTCATGTCAGGAGGTTGATAAAGAAAGCAACTTTAGATTATGCTTCAAGAGATCTTGATGTTAACTTGTTCTTGAATTTGACCGGATTTTTTTTTGTCAAATAAGGGCAATATACATTTCTTGCAATAGTAGAATAAGCGTACAAATGTTTGAGTAATAGGAGGTTAGCCTAATCTAAGCGCATATCTATACACGTTTTATTAGACATAAAGAGAGACTAAAAAGTGTTGTATCGTCTAACCCACAAAATATTTGCAACTTACATGATTTGTTGTTTGAATAAAGCATTTGTTTTGTTAGACGATACTCGATTATGTTTCATACTTTAATGTATTTAAGTGCCTAATCAAAATCAAAGAATGTTAGATTTTTCCTTAATAAGAAGTTCTTTAAAAGACAATCCACTTATAAATCTCGACCAAGTATTTTCAGCATTCCTTTAAATTATAAAATATTTCAAAAAAATCAGAAAATATTTCTATATAAATAATCTATAAATTTCCATGTTATTTATCTCTTATGTCATAGCTTTAAATCTCTCTTTTTGTAAATTTCATTTGTTATATTTTTTGTTCTTATTATTGTATATCCTTCTTGTCTTTATTTATAACTTTATCACAATTTTAATTTTGCTTAAAAATAATTAATATGATCCATTCCTTTAAATTCATGTTATGACACAAAATGATAACGACTCAACCCTTGATGAACTTTCCCCACTCCTGTCCCCTTTTGTTGCACCATACGACATAGTTTCGATATGTAACCTTAAGGTCAAGTTTAAAATCAATATGAAATAAAACGCCTTCGTCTTCCCCTCCGAGAACAGTGTGCTAGTTCCCTGCCAAGAGATATCTACATCACCAAAATACTAAAAAAATTGGTTAACCTCGTTTTTATTGTAAATTACTTTTATATCTCTATTCTCTTTTAAAATATTAATATACATTATTAAATAACAAAAAACATCGTAAATATATAAACTTAAATTAATAAATTTAAACAAAAAAACAAAACACTATTTACACTTGTGTTTCCACTATTTTTTTTATAAAATATTTATCTTTCTAATTTCTTAAAGAATATCTAGTTAATTTTCTTATTTTTCAGTGACATACTAAACATAGACATCACTCCGCAGCGTTTTCCAACTTTTCTTTTTTGTGTTTTTTAACTAACTTTATTTTACATTGCGAAAGTGTTCCTCAGTGCAATACATTCAACGCGTTAAATCAAAGATGGTACTTATTTAAGAAACAACTAAATTTATTTAATAAAATAAACAGTTGTGTATTAAAATAAACAAAAATAAACTGCTTAATAAATAAAGCAAACAAACGTATAAAAAATAAAAATCTACCTACTTTTTATTAAAAAACACTAAATATAAGAATTAACACAAACGGACTCATAAATAATCTACCAATACATAGAATAAATATTTTGTAATCATGAAAAAATAATTTAATTTCTAAACACGACAAGCCGCACCGTTCACTCAATTTCGCAGCCGAACAACGACAACATAATACCAGCGTAGTGATAGCAACATTAATTAAAAATAATGATACATACACATAATAGATAAAAAAAATTACGAAAATGTGAAAATAAATTAATATTAACTTTACTCCTACTAACAGTAGCAGTAATAATTATTAATATGCAAAACCATTAGATTATAACTAATAATAAAAAATAATAATTTCACAACAGTAACAGTGAGGGACTACTCAGGGATAGACAGCAGCACCGGCCGCCACGCTCTTCTCAACAGTCGGCGCCGGAACGACACCGGTCCCGCGGCAGCGCTACCGCGGAGGAGTCTAGAGCCAGTCCGGGATCGGAAACCGACGCCGGCGGAGGCAGAGGGGAGCAAGCTGTCGTGCTCTTGGCGTTTAGTGATCGGCGGTGGTGGTGGCGGCGAAGAGAGGAGCAAATCCTTCAGCCGGGAGCGGACTCTGACGTGGTTGTCGGCGGATTCCGGCGGGTCGTGGAGGAGGAGCATACGGAGAGTCTTGCGGCGGCGGCGGCGGCGGAGGACGGGGCTGGCGGTAGGGCTGTGGGTGGCGGTGGTGGTGGCGCAGTGTGTGGCGAGGAGCTTGAAACTGTGGTGAAGTGCGGTAGGCATTTGGATTAGATGGGATTTAGAGAGAGAAAGGAATGTTAGACTGAGAGAGGTTTCATTTTGATCTTTAGCGAAACCAAGGAACCATCAACAATAGTAATAATAGTACTTTATGATGTTGGGTGGGATAATTAAATTAAATAAACAACTGAAATATTAATTTTATAAATTTAATTTCTATGTGAAACATTAAGGTGACCAGCTTTACAAATTTAATTATTTGTTTCATTTTTACAATATAATTTTAACAAATTTCACTTTTACTTTAGAAAGCTTAATTGGGTCTTTGTGATTGTTATTTTGTTCAGGCTTTTATGGTTTAAAGCTACTTTTAAGATCCACAAAAAGTTAAATGAACTATCCTAATTTTTTCAAATTATAATATGTCATTTTAATTATATGTTGAAAAATAATCAAATAACTAATCCAAATATACTATAAAAATCAATTTGAAAAATCAAATTCTAGAAATTGGTTAAAAATTGATTTAAACCAAATTCATAAAAAAATATTTATTATTTTAAAATCTTTTAAATATCAACTTAAAATACTATATTACGTATTACTATTAATAAATATTAATATTTATTTTTGAAAATTATTAAGAAATATATGTATACGCTTATTTATATATATATATATATATATATATATAAATAAGCGTATACATATATTTCTTAATAATTTTCAAAAATAAATATTAATATTTATTAATAGTAATACGTAATATAGTATTTTAAGTTATGAAGACATAAACTTATATGTTATTTTTTCAGTTAGTATTATTAAATTATCTTGTCATATTTGTAGGATTATTTTACGTATTATATAATTATTTTATTAATATTAGTAATTAATTAAATGACCAACTTTAAAAAAATACAGATTTTTAATCTATTCCAAATTACGTAAGTAGTGTTTGAATTATAATAATTTGTTTAAGAATAGATGTCGTTAAAATGTGAATATTTTATTGTTTAAAGTAAAAAAGCTTATATCATTAAAATTGGAAGGAAAAATATGATAATTCTATTTTTTTTTTCCTTTCACTTTTGTTTTCATGGGAATGTGATGTGGAACTTTCTAAATTAAACTGGAAGATTAAATTTTTAGTATAATTAATTTAGGTCATTTTTTTCAATAATTACTCAAATGTCTTCTAATTAAATGAAATAAAATGAACGAATCAAAACCTAAAAATAAACGGAAGTGTAAATAAATAAAATTAAATAGAAAAAAATTCAATTAATAAAAATCAACCAAGCCTCCCTTTAGTTTTTTCAAATCCCTCATACTCCTAAATACAGTCCAAATTACATTGGTGGGTCAAATAGATCAGATTTCTTGCATCTAGTTAACATATCAAGTACTCCATAATTATGAAGCATTTAATTAACATCCTATGTGCCAAGCCAATGCAATTTCATGGTGAGTTACATCGTCAGTTCGACTTGATTCTAATTCAGGAATTTTACAACACATTCTAGTCAGACTGTACTGGTTCAATTACTAAATAATCCAACCATTAAATCTAAAAGTCAAATTAAAACAACACGTGAACATGTAATTTATGAAAAGAATAACAAATCGAGTAAACCTAAGGATTAAAGAAAACAGAAGAACCTCCGGAGATCAGATCGACAAAGAAATTAGTCATTTGTCATCACGATTGACATCCCAAATTCTAGGAGAAAGAATACAAATACAGAAAAAAATGCAAGATGTTTAGAAGAAGAAACAAAAGAAAAATTGTATAAATCTCTATATCCACTAGTGTTGGTTGTTTCCAAAATATGTAAAGAATTAATCCTCTCGCCCTAATTTTATTTTGCATGATCTAAAGTGGTCCAAGTCCAATTCTCCATTGCCCTAATTTGACCTAAAGCACATGGTTTTGATTAAGTTGTCCTCAATAAATGAATTTCACTCAAAATGCTGTCCAGATTCCATATGTCAATATCAAGACTAATTTTGTTTACTTTTCAGTTGGAATTTGGTCTTGGACCATCTAATAACGTTTGTAGTTCTTCGAGTTATCTACAAAATAATATAAAGATAAGTTAATCTGAGATTCGTAGTAAATGTTATGGGCAAAATATGAAACATACTCAAGTTTGAAAAAAAACTTAAAAATTACATCAAATTGAATCAAACTTTTAACTAAAACCCAATTCGCCAAAATGCAGAGAAAACAATCCAAAACTTATTAATTACTAATTGTTTTCTCATTATTGTTATCATTATGCAACAGGAAAATGGTTGAATTAAATAAATATTAGAGTGTAGTGATCTTCCTTGGATGATTGCATTAGTTCACATTGTATTATAGTTTGTTCTTTGCTGGACATATAGTCTGCAGGGTTCCTAATTTTTCGGAGATACCTCAATAATCAAGATATGAAGCAAACTGGAAAATCTTTGTTGTGGCTGCTGTGCAAGAAAAAAACATTTGCAGAGACTTTGAATAACGTTTGTGACATCCCTCTATTGTGATATATCTATATATATATATATATATATAGTTCTAATACATTTGTTAGGATGAGATAAATTAACTCAAGATTTATATACATTTGTCAGGATGAGATAAATTAACTCAAGATTTAAGTAAAATATGAGACGTAAAATATATTAAAAATTGAGAAAACTTGAATAACACCGTGCATTTAGAAAAAAGAATGAAACCTAAGATATGTAAATCCAAAAAGCGTATCTCAAGTTATGTTAAATAAACGCAACTACCTTGAAAGATTGTTAGCTCGAAAAATATGTGAATAAAGTTATTGGAAGAGTGAGTCGTAGAGCAATTATGAGGACATACTTTTAAAAGATTAATCGTGGCGCACATCTAAAGCGGTTAAGCAACTTTGAACTTAAGTGGAAGATATTAAAAGTTTTTTTTTTTTTTTTTAAATTCAAAACTGTCGTGTAAGCATTGTAAATAGGATATGGTAGACACTTTCAAAACTAAAAGTATGTCAAAATCATTTCTGTAAAAAGGTAAGACATTGTGACAATTAAGGGAATTGATGTTGTAATATATTTCTTCAAATTTTTCGTCCTTTTTGTTTTTGTTTTTCCTAAGGTTTTCTCTTTCGTTTAATTTCTTGCACTTATTTTTATATACTTTTTCGATAGATTACCATAGTTTATGTTAAGAATATATGTAGTAAAGTTTAATATGAAATAATTTAAAATTAATTAGTTATCATGTTTATAAATAGATGTTACACTTTATTTTTTAGTTTATTATATTATAAATAGATGTTAGACGTTATATTTTAGTTATTCTAAAATCTTCAGTATAGAAAACTCTTTTATCTATCTACATTCTATTCAAAAGTAAAGGTATTTCTAGTATTTTCAGTTCTTTTCTTCTTCTCCTCTTAAGTGGATAATTAGAGGGGATGTTGGTGGTGTAGGGTTGAGTTTTTGAAGACTTACCTGGATAGCTTAGATTGTTGGAAGCATTTTTCAAAGAGATGGTTGGATTAAGTTGTTTCAAATGCTATAAATTATTTTGTTGTATAAGTTAGGTTGGTCAAGTTATAATTAAAGAGTTCAATTTTTAAAGGGATAATTATCAATGGGGAAGTTGTTGGGCATCAATTACCTTGTTATATAGGTCAAATGAGGCAAGTTACAATCGAACCGTGATGCTTGAGTTATTACTCTTAAAGTAGAAAGATTTGATTTGACGATTAACTATAGATTTTGCCTAATCGTAAACGGTTGATCCAAAAATTGGTACTAGAGCTAAAGTAACGAGTTTGATTTCCAATGAGAGACAATTATTGACAAAGATATTGTTGTAAGTAGCATCAATTATCTCATGGTGTAGGCTAGGTGGGCAAAGTCATACTCAAAGAGTTTCATTACTCGGGAGATAGTTGCTAAGAAGAGATTGTTGCAAGGTGCAACAATTGTTTCATGGCGGGGCCCAAGTGGGCCAAATCAAAATCGAATCATGGAACTTGGTTACTCTTGATACCAAATGACGAAAACCCTTTTGGAGGCAGTGGAAGACTCCAATAAACTTCAAACTTTTTCTCAAGTTTCTAGAGAGAAACTCAAGAAGAGTGCTCACTTCCAATGAAGGTTCCTTGGTGGTGAACTTAGGAGAAGATTAGTCCAAAATTAAGTGACTCTAAAAGAACAAGAAGACAATCAAAATGTATAGTCAAATTCAAGTTCAATTTCAAAGTGAGTATAAGAGTAGGATAAGCTTTTATTTATAGGATTAGGGGATCCTAACAATCATTAGTCTAAGAGATGTGGGACTAAAATGTTCAAAGGGCAATTGCACTTGCAATTTTTGCACATAGAAATGTAAGCCTCATATTGCTGAAATCTTGCATATTCCAAGTGTTTATAAGCTCCAAAGCTTCCTTGATGTGTGTACAGTCATGTAGGCTTGTGGTAGGTCGTGTTTGACTTCATTTTGACCTCCTCAATTAATGTTTTGACTTCCCTAATGAGGAGGTTTGCAACTTAGGGCTTAAACCCTCAATTAGGCCCAAAACTTAGCCTACCTGAGCTTCTTTTTCTTTTAATAGGAAGGAAAAGTTACTCCTATACAAAGGAACAACTACTCCTATACAAAAGATTCTACTCTCCATATTAGAAGAGTCTTTTAAAGCATCTCTTCCTCCTCCATTCTTCTAACTATTGCCCATGTGAGTGGCCTTATAGCTGGTCCTCCAAGTGGTCTTCCATCAGAAATGATGGAAAAATGTGTTTGTCTTCTTGTTCTTTTAAATTCACTTAATTTAGGAGTAATCTTCTCCTAGGTTCACGACAAAGGAACCTTCCTTGGAAGTGAGCACCCTTCTTGAGTTTCTTTCTAGAAACTTGAGGAAAAGTTTGATGTTTTATTGAAGTATGTGGGTAGCTTAGTCTATGCCTATCGTCTCATGTTTTATGTGTGCTTTATCTAACATTATATGTGCCCTATTAGACATAAGAGAGTATTGAAAAGTGTTTTATATGAATATTGTCTAATGTTTTATGTGTGTTTTTTCATCTATTCATATATGTGTCTTGTTAGATGTAAGACAATATTGTAGTGTTTTGAGTGTTGTATCCTCTATTAGATGAAACAATTGTGTCTTGCATTATATGTTGCTACATAATCATCTTGGAAACAGTGCACGATCATGTTTGAACTTGGATGTTTTCAACTTTTAATCAAAACCATAGGATGTTAGATTTGTCCTTAACAGCAACAACCCAAGCGTCATAATTCAATTGTGACTTAGCTCACCTGGCTTACTCCATAGGACAATTGATACACACTATAGAAATCTCTCCCTTAACAATTGTCCCACTAGGAATCAAACTCTTCAATTGTGACTCGGTCGACCTGACCTAGACAATGAGATAATTATGCAAGCTTCAACAATCTCCTCGTAAAACAATTGTTTCACTGGGAATTGAACTTGTGACCTTGAATCTAACACCAATTGTTGATAGATCAAAAGCCATAATTGATATACAACTCTTTCTTTTTAAAAGCTTACCAACCTAAATACCATAATTCAATTGTGACTTGGCCTGCCTACCTTATGCCACGTGATAATTGATGCACACTACAACAATTAGGTTGCTCAAGCAATGATATGCTAAAATGGTGATGATGTTTAATGATTTTATATATCTTATGTCAATGATACGATTTATATGAGGTAGGATTGAATTATATATTATTGAGATAGATATATAATTGATGTTCACATGTATGACATGTTGTACACATTATATATGTCCTTCATTAGGAGTGGATCCTAGATGGTTCACTTATATACATGTATATGTGTTGGTATACATGTATATAAAATTTGACCCCTAAATGGGTGGTGTATGGCCCTTCATAGGTGGTGTAGAGATACTTGGGGTGTATCAAGTCTTGGATGGTGTTGATAAACATACCATTCACTTAATAGAGGTATCTTGACTTCACTATTATAAAAGAACAAGAAATACATGAAGTAATTGATATAAGTTTTTAACTCTCTCAATTGTACCAATCAATCTCTATGTGTTTATGTAAAAAATAAAACAGTTTAAAGAGTGAAAATGACTAATAAAGTCCATTGATTTTGTCAATCTTGATATAAAAATAAGATTGGTAGAGAAAGAAGGAATATATAATACATCATTCAATTCAAGAAATTCAGGAATTTTAATGGTTTCATCAAAATTGACATGTAGCTATTAGGTAGAAAGACTTGAGTTTGAGAAGTATAATGATAAATAATCTTTATCGAGGCAAATGTTGTTACTAAGCCGTGTGTGTAATACCTAAAGATTATAACTTTTATCTAAAATCACATTATTGATGGAATTATCTTATAAGATGCTGACATAATTAAATGTATGATGAGAAAAATCAATTTTTAATTATTAAAGAACTGAAATTGTTGATATTACTTATATGTTAATCCTTGCTTAATGTATGATGGATCTTGCTTATCAAGAATTACATCAATTTCTTCATTGAAAAATAATTTTGGAAACATGTACGAATAAAACACTTTACAGGAACTCTAAATCGTTCAAAATATAAATAGAGAAGAGAGAGATTATTCTTTTCCTTGTAAATCTATGTCCAAATAATGGTGTATTTATAAAAAAATAAAGAAAAAACAAAAATTAGACTATAAAAATTCTATTAGTGTAATATCATACATACTGTTGAAATTTTTTGATTCACTGATGACGATCAGTAAATGATATTAAATTTTATGTTTGTTGGAATTTCTTGAGAGAATCATTTAACCAAAACAATGATTCTAAGTATACTTATGCTTATTTTCTTTCATGAATAGAAAGAAGTGCTGTATATGCCTTTAAATAACGTTATTTCCTTTCATTTCATTTCCACTAAATAATTCTTCGCCCACTTCATGCATGAAAGCAACATTAAATTGACAATTTAATTAGAGAGATAAAACAGAAGAAACAACCGACAATGATGTAGAAGCGCCACCATCGCATTCTTGACAAAGTTTCTGCATTGGACACGTACATGCCAAGATAGTGTCCATGTTCTAACTCAATTAAATTACGTTCCCTCCTTTTCAATCTCAATTATTCTTTTACTTTCAAAATTAATATTTAAAATAAAATACCTTTTACTTTCAAAATTAATATTTAAAATAAAATACGTTTGAGTAAAAAAAGAACTACAATACGTACTTTTTATTCAATTTTAAAATATTTTTATATTTATTTTGAAAACAAGAAAAGATTATAAATTTAGTTTTTATTTTATAAAAGCACATTTTACCATCTTCCCTAATTATACTTTCCAATGTTTTCTTGTTAAGTTTATTTTGAAGAAAATCAATCGAGATTTGATACAAACTCATTTAAAATATCATGTCATTATTTTTAAAAATTTTAAAACAACAAATTTGTAAGTTCTTTTTCTTTATATATTTATAAATTTTTTAAATTTTATATATTCATTTTTATTCAATATATAATTTTAACTTATACTTGATCCTAACATCATTTTAGACAATATATTTTGTGACAAATGATTAGTCGAACTAAAGTAAGGTTCACTATGCGAATCACTAGAAAAAAAATACTTTCTATATTAGTTTCAGAAAACATTCTACATCGGTTTCCAAATCAATGTAGATGCAGGCGATGTAGAAAGTTTTGGACCTTTTACGTCAGTTCTATAACCGGCGTAGTATGTACATATACTACATCGGTTGATAAATAAATTGTTAGTATTCTCACAATACTAAATGGATTTGATGAAGCCATACAAGACACGTTCAGCTAAACAATGACAGCAAGCAAGCAATTGGATTTTGGTCTTGATTTGGTGTGAGTGTGTTCGAGATTGATTGGCAAAGAACCTTGACATAAGTGAAGAAGGAATCCAGTAACACATGGTCAAAGTGATTCAATCAAAAT
>Ga0209700_103669_pt1 | contig 28985 bp, 14 predicted proteins | sample SiratroredBW_FD_187528 | JGI IMG/M metagenome (GOLD analysis project Ga0209700, IMG submission 187528) | Root nodule microbial communities of legume samples collected from California, USA - Siratro red BW (SPAdes) (version 2) | ecosystem: Host-associated > Plants > Roots > Nodule | place: USA...
AGTACACTGTCTGTTCCTGAATTTTAATCTGTTTTTCAGTACACTGGTTTTCCAGATTTCATATTTGTCTGCAGTGCACTGATTCTGTTTGATTGGTTTTCATATTTGTAAATTGTTTGAACCTTTGCAGATTGCATTCTAAGTTTCTTTAAAGATTTTGTATTCTCACATTGAAAAGCAAATTTGCGAAAAGATTTTAAAAGGGTTCAATTCACCCCCGCCCCCTCTTGAACTTAGGCCAAACACTTATTTTAACAAATGGTCATAATGTTGAGGTATTTTTAGACAAGTAAGTGTTTTACAAATGTATTCATATTTTTCAATATAAAGTACCTACAATGTCCTATTTATAATTTTCAAATGACATTTAACATTTCAAACATAAAAAAACTCTCATAACTCGGCCAATTTACATCGAAGTTGTCCTATTGGTATGAACATGTGTTCTCTTTTTAATCAATGTTTTTACTACTTGTCAATATCTTGTATCTAATAACTTCCTCATCATTATTTTTTAAATTTCTCTTGAGCTAAGACTTTGTAGAGGATGTCAATTTTCTCAATTTTGGTTCAAAATTAATTTCTTAAATTCAATTGTCTTGAGTTTATTTTTTTTCTCTCTCCATATATATGTAGACCTACATATCTCATTGATTTCTTATAAGCTACATGTTGTTGCTTACTTATTAAGGCTTATTAAGGCGTAGACACATTTCACTGTAACTTCAAATGTTTGAAATTGATATCTACTTTAAGATTTAAACCTTTTTCATTAAAGTAAAAATAATTTATATTGATATTTAATGTCATTTTTGAAATTAAATATACTAAGTTTATTCTAATTTTTGAAATATACAAACTAGGTCAATTATCATAGTACACATGTATATTATATTCAATCTTTAGTATTTTTTGTTTTTGGTACAAATGAAAATTGGGGGTTTAAGGATTGAGAAAGGTAAACACAAATTGAATCAGAATTAAAATGCAAAATAGATAAAAAAAATAAAATCAAGAGAAGATAAAAGGTCAATTCATATATTCAAGAATCAAATAATTCATCTTATCATAGTTATTATTCAAATCCAGGTTTGAACAATTAAGTGACTTAATTAATCAATTAAACCAATTATGCAAATCAAATCAAAATATCTTTCAATCTAATCATCACAAATCAATATTCAATTGATTTTTGATTTGATTTCTAAAATTAGATATAAAATTGTAATCACAAAGTACAAAATTGAAATTAGAGGAGAAGAACAAACTTGAAGCATTACATGATTGGTGCACAACTCAATTTGGCTTGTTTGATCTTGATTCCTTGAGTTGATCCTCAAGGATTAGTTCTCCATGGATGAAGAATGGAAACATATGAAAGGATAAGAGGAAAAGACAAAACAAAAACTGAGAGAACAAAAAGATGAAGAGACCATTTCTAAAACTGAAAAATTAAGAAAATGATTTGGGTGTTTCAAGCACATTTAGGCTATATATTGTGAAAAATAGCAAAAACACAAGAAGAGAAGATTGAATTGTGGTTTCAATGATTTCTAAAATCTTTTTGCGTTTGAAAATTCAAATGATAATTTTGCATCTAACAAAGCATTACAGACACAATCTCAGTAGTTAACAAATTTAAGTGCTTGAAATTATTGTTCATAGCTACTCTCCTTCTTAAGTTAGATAATGCTAAAGAGAAAATACATAACAGACTACATTCAAATCTTAACCAACAAGCCAATTTCAACAAGGCAGACTACAGTTGTGAAGTACATTCAAGTATTCTTTTAGCTCGTAGATGCTCCTGTATAACTCATGCTTTACTCACGTCACTCCTAGTTGACCACTAAGTATTCTTTGCACATAGTTACTCCTGGATAACCCCTTCTTTGCTCAAGTCACTCCTGACCACCAAGTCATTCCTGATTAACCTTATCAAGGAGTATTTTTTGTCCTTTAACCACTCCTTGTTGGCTAACATAAGAAGGTTGAAGATTTGAATGATCACCTAATCATTGGGTATAACAACTAGGGATTATTTGCGTCTTCATATGAATACAAGATTTATCTCTCTCTCCTAATTCAAATCACCTTACACTCTGGGAGGAGGTGCATCTTTTGACGTATACAATGGTACTGTACAATCTAAACCCTAAACTCTAAACTCCAAATCCTAAACTTTACTCTACGTTTTGAGATTTCTTTCTGAAGCTTTGAGGATTGCTTAATATCTGAGCAACATTTTGGCACTATGCAACCTTAACTCTATCTTCTTCTTAATGATGAGTCTTATATAAGCATTGGAAGAAAATATACATTTGAGAAACTTTAGCTTTTATACATGTACTTTCATTTAAGCTTGACTCGCATTCCATGGAACTTTGCTTTTAGCCCTTTCTTTATGCAACGTCCTTGATAGCTAAAAAATATAGCTAAAAAATATTTATCTCCCTAGGTGGTATATCCTTTTGCACTAATTTATGATAAAAGTGTGCAATGTATTTGATAAGCTCTACGTCAAAGTTAAAATACTCTGTGTGACAAAGTTAGTGAAAAGATCAACTTTAACTCTTTCCCTAAAAGATCACCTTGTGTTAATCTTTGGCTAGCACTTTTAATAGATCTCTTTAACAGATAAAGATAATGAACACTTCCTATATCCAAAGACACAAACACACACATAAATACAGACATCGGCACGTATACAAATAATTACAGTCACAGACACACAAATCAAATCTATATATTTTTACAAAAAAGTTAACAAATCTACCTTAAAATCTAAAAGTCATAGAAAATTACTGGAAATTTGAAGTCAGAGTAACTCATTTTGAAATCTAAGAAACATATAATATAATCTAATGTAATTGGAATCGACCAAAAATAATATTTACGTATAACATATAGAAAATATTTTCACTGTACAATAAATTATAATGTATACATAAAATATATATCATCAATTTTATAAATACTTAATTTTTTTTAAATGAATCCAATGAAGAAAAACACCCTTACAACACCCGTACCCAATCTTTTAGCATAATTTTTATTTTTTAAAATTTATAAAATTAATACAATAATATATAAATATAAATTTTAAAATTAAATATATTTAATTAATAAATTTTTAAGATTAGTAAACTTTTTTATGTATAATATAATAATATTGTATAAATACTATTAAAAGTTATATTTAATTTGTTTTTAACATTGAAAAAACATATATAAAATTTAAGAATATTAAAAATATATAAAATACAATTAATGATAATATTTTATAATTATTTTAAAATCATGTTAATATAAAACGAATATAAGTATTTAAAATATTTTAGGTTATAAATAATTATTATTAAAATTCAATTTATATTTTTTAGTATTATTGAATATGTTGTAAACTATAATTATTATGAGTACTAATAATAATAATCATTAATTATTTTAATATTTTGCTAACATAAAATTAAAAAAATATTGATGATAATTACTGTAAATATAAATATTATTAAATTCTTATACTTATAATAAATTTATAATTATTTTACATATATATATATATATTTATGTTTTAATTTTTTAAAACGTAAAAATTATTATTCCACTACTGGCAGTATAAAAACACAATGAAGCACTTGCTTTAAAAAAGATATTTTTGAAAAAGAAAAAAAACAACCCGACCCGTCTTTGACACTGAGCAAAATAGCACAAAACCCAAGTCAATTGGCGTTGGCACAATTCAGAGATTTGGTTCGTCTGAAACCTAATGGCTCCGAAGCCCAAACCGGCGGCGTCACAACCCGCCCCTCCTCCTCCCCTCGAAGATCTCTTCACCACTCTCAACAGGCACATCCAGTCTTCCGCATTCGACAATGTCGTCAAATTCACGGATCAGAGTTCGTCAATTTCACTTCTCTTCTCAAACGCCCCTCATCCTTAACGTTCCTTTGTTTTCTCATTGATATCTTGTTTGCATCGCAGTTCTCGCCGTTGCACCTGACGATGAGGACGCGCTCCGATGCAAGGTTGTCGCGCTGATTAAAAATGACCGTGTCGAGGATGCTCTTTCCGCCATTAAGTCTTCACGGAAGCAGCTCGATGATTTTCCTTTCTTCAAGGCATGTCAATTTCTACTTTCGTTCTGCTTTGTCATTGATTAATTGTCGAAATTGAGAACCGGATCTGAGGTATATGCTTATTGCACTGACATTTGTGTAACTCGAATTTGTATGTGTGTTTAGAGGATAGGGATTGGATTAGGATTAGAAAAGCTGGTTGCAGAGCTGAAAACATTGACTGTCGGATACTGGATGGGAATTACAAGAATTGTGTTGATAAGAACTGGGTTAGTGGAAAAGGAAGGGTTTGTTAGGATGGAAAGGAAAAAAATGAAAATGATAGCATATTATCCTCTGGTGTGATTGGCAGTAAAATAGAGAAACTGAGGAAGAAGGAAAGAGCTGTAGGCAACAAACCTCCTATCTAACTCCAACATGTTCATTGTTATTAAGTCATTGTCAAACCTTTAATTTTGAGTTGTTTATAAACTTGAAGTTTTCTGCTGCTTCGTTTGGAGTCTGACTGTCTTTTTTTGAACTAATGTTTATTATCCTGATTCTTAGATGAAGGAATTAAAGATGTGTGAACTTGATAGTAAAGAAAAATAGGTTGATTATCATATGCATTATTATTTTTTTCCATGATATTGTTTGATGTATTTGTATTCGTTGATCTGGATTAGTTAATTGGTTGTGTGAATTGTCTCAAGAATAAATTACACTTACACCCCTTAGAGTTTGTCATTATTGAGCTTAACCCTGCATATTTTGCATTTACTACAACCTTCCTTATAGAGATATATGTTTTTGATGTTTTTCAAACAATTCAGGAGATTTAGGGTAGGTATAGGAAAATAAGGTATTGCCGAATTGGGGGAAATTTGATGAAACCTTGGGGGATGATAATTCTCTCTTGTTTCAATTTCGCTTGGTTTGTATGGTTTGTTTGTATTCTTTGTATAAATCCTAGTACATATGTAAACTCTACTGCCTTTAACCGAAAACCATACAGATTCATTGGTTTGAATGGTTAATCATTCACACAATGAAGCATATAATTGTTGATATTTCACCAAAAACATAAGTGCTTACTATTGATGGCTGTTTTTTACTTTGTTGTTTCTAAATAGGCATACTGCCTATACAGACAAAACAAGTTGGATGAAGCTTTGGAGTCTCTGAAAAGACAAGAGAGAAATGATGAAACTATGCTTTTGGAGTGTCAGATATTGTATCGTCTTGGGAAAATGGATCCTTGCATTGATATCTACCAGAAGCTCCAAAATTCCAAGATTGATAACATGGAAATAAATTCTGTCGCTGCCCTAGTTATGGCTGGCAGGTCATCTGAAGTTCAAGGAATGCTAGATTCACTTCGGGTTAAAGCAACAAGCAGCTTTGAATTGGCATTCAATACTGCTTGTTCTTTAATTGCAAGGAAGAAATACACAGATGCAGAACAACTCTTGTTATCAGGCCGAAGGTGATATGCTATTTTGATTGTGGAAACTATGATATTGAACACATTTACCTGCATTTCTATGGTTGAAAATAATGCTATAGCATAACAATCTTGATTTTTTTTATCTTGTGATGTCTATGCAGTAAGCCTGAATTATCAGTTGCAGATACTATATTTATGGCTCTTATTTTGTTCTTGGGAATTCTAGAACTTTATTTTGAAATTTTATGTACCTGAAAGTTTTGATTCAAACCTACATTTTTTATCTTTTACCAGTAGTAATATATGTCCTTTCCGTTATATTTGGAAATGAAGTGTGATTGGAATGTGGGGTGTGAGTAAAGAACTCTGGCGAGGGAATAGCATGGAGAAATTGAGCTTCATTTAAAGTCAAAATATGCATGAACCTTTGGTTATTTTTGACTTGGACAAGGACTGGAGAAACAATAGTTGAAGAATGGTGTTGCAAGTCTTTTGGCTTGTTGTGTGGTAACACGTTGATAAAAATTTAGTTCTTGTTAAAAGTGGACCTAGTGATCGGTAAAAGTTGAATACTGGCAGAAAGGCTTCTCCTTGAGGAGGAATGTGAAGGACGGACTTGTTCAATGAGGATTGTGAAAAAACATTAAATGTAAAGGATAGGAAGCCAAGAATAATGATAGATATCAGTATTGTTAAATAGCTCTATAGTGTCACTATAACACTATTTCATAGCAGAATTTCTCGGATCCATGATTACAACTGCATTAGCAATTGTGGTTGCAATCATTGTTGTGGTTGCTGTATGTGCATCATGTTGTCATCTTTGACTAGTCTTGCCAATTGAACTTTTGAGTTGACTAATTCTTTTGTGTTTTTTTTTTGGCATACAACTTATTTTCTTTGCGTATGTAATTGATGTATATCATATATTTCAATAATAGTTATATGACATACGCCATATAATGCATCTGTGAAACTGTTTACTATGTGATATAGTGGACTATTGGCTTTTGGCCATTTTCCCACAATTAATAACACTTACAGATAGGGAGTGCAGATAAATGTAACTTGTGGACCTACACATGTTAATTGGCAGAGATGTTCAAACTTCAAATTAGGTGGAGCCGTGGTTATGGTTGATTTTCTGGTTACGTATATCTAGTACTTGAGTAGATACCATCAGTATTTTTCTTGTTTGTGATTTTTGACTGATAAGGATTCCTTCTTCCAGTTCAATTAGTTCTCCATTAGGTCTGGATTAAGATAGAGTTGTTATAAACTTTTAAGACGACAAGACATTCACCAAAGTCGAGATTTGAGATATTGGTTCACGCATTCTATTTAGAGTCTTTGTTAATGTTTAGGCTATCCCTATTAAGTATTGTTGGTAATTTGGGAAATCCAAAGGATTTCAGGAAATCTTAAGAATCTTTGAATACTTAATGATTTGTTTCATTTTTTGTAAGATTTGATGTATTTTCCACTCCCCCTGTCAACTTAAGTTAGTTGTGGTAGACTCTTCAAAGTGAAGTACATGGGGATGGCTAGAAACATGGCCAGTAAAAGCTAAGGATGTGCATAAGACTGCTTTTAGAACTCATGAATTACGAATACTTACTGATGCCTTTTATACTCATGAATGCACCTTCTATGTTTCAAAAGAGTTGAGAAGAGTTTCAATATCGAAGAATGGTATTTCTCATGCTAAGATCTCATAAGCAACAAACACTTAAATCCAAAATTTGCCCCAAGCTAGCTCCTGGGTATTATGGTCCTCTAGGGTTGCACATACACTTGGTGTTCCATGTGTCCGTCCTTAAAAAAGGCTGTGGGAAATTTCCATTCTAAGGCCAATCTACTCTCAGGATGGGATTTGGAGGTTGGTGTGGAAATAGCTCCAACTGGAGTGGCTTCTTTGACTATTAATCTCAGAGGTGACAGCAGAAAGCAGGTATTAGTGCAGTGGCAGTGCAAACCAATTGAAGAATAGCTCTCCATCAAGACTCGATTTGCAGATTTCAGTCTTGCGAAAAAGACTGATTCTCAACAAAGAGGTAACGTTACCAGCACAAATAAACCTTTTGGCCCAAAGACTAGTATTTTTCCTTATATTGCTAATAGGTCCAGTATTTGGAGAGTGTATGAAAGGAGGATAGGAGAATGAGGGAATGATGAGCTGGCTAGGGAAAGTAATGGACACATGGTATGTGGGGCCAGTTAGTTGTTATATTGTGAAGTGTGAGGAGAGAGAGGCATCTTGTCCTTTATTCTGAGTTGGTCATGGATGGAGACAATAGCTCTCTGTAGGAGATTTACTCTGCAGATAGGAATTGTGCTTCCTGTAGTTTCCTTTGTCTTTTGATCCAATCATACAGTATTAGCATATTTTCTGTGTTCTTTGTTCTTATTTTCATTTTCTGTTTTTGGTTTTCCATCACAGTGACTCATTATATTAGGCACTAGCAATAGGGAATTTCTTAGTTGATTGTTTTAATTTAAACTTTCTTTGATGCTATTGTTTGTTTTACTTCCTTTTACTCTGTAATTGATAACCTATTAAGTTACATTCAGTGACTTATTATGTTAGGTACCAGCAACGAGGTGCAATATGAATTTCATAGTTGATTGTTTTAATTTAAATTTGCTTAGAAGTTATTGTTTGTTTTACTTCCTTACTTAGTGTTGGGTAACCTATGAAGTTAAGCCGTGCCATATACTTATGTTTGTTCCTATATTTTGGATCAGAATTGGTCAAGAGGTCCTGATGGAAGATAACTTGGCTGATGATGAGATAGAACTTGAACTGTCTCCTATAGCTGTACAATTAGCCTATGTCCAGCAGGTAAAAGTTTTGATCTCAAATTTATTTCTCCATCGAACAAGTATTATGTTTTGAAGAGCCAAAAATATTAATTTATCATGGATGAACAGCTTCTTGGGCGTAAGCAAGATGCTATTGAAGCCTATACAGACACAATTAAACGAGATATGGCTGATGAATCATCAATTGCTGTGGCAGTGAACAATCTTGTTTCACTGAAAGGTCCAAAAGATGTTTCTGATAGCTTAAGGAAACTTGATCGACTTAAAGACAAAGAGAGTCAAAGCTTTCGGCTGGCTCAAGGACTGGACTTGAAGTTTTCAGCAAAAGAAAAGGAAGCAATATACGCAAATAGGATTCTTTTACTTCTTCATGCTAATAAGATTGAGCAGGTAATCCTCTTTTCTTTGTCTTGAATCATCATTGTGTAATTTGTTCTTTCTTTAGAATGGGCAAGGGAGCATACTCTTTATTATTACTTACTATTAAAATCTGTAGGCACGAGAACTTGTTTCGGCATTACCAGACATGTTCCCTAAAAGTGTGATGCCAGTATTGCTGCAAGCTGCCCTCTTGGTTAGAGAGAACAAAGCTGGAAGGGCTGAGGAAATATTAGCACAGTTTGCTAATAAGTTCCCCGATAAGTCCAAAGTTGTTCACTTAGCCCGGGCTCAGGTGGCAGCTGCTGCTGGCCATCCACATATTGCAGCCGATTCTCTGGCTAAGTTATCTGATATCCAGCATATGCCTGCTACTGTTGCCACCCTTGTGTCTTTAAAAGAGCGGGCTGGTGACATTGATGGTGCAGCTGCTGTGCTTGATGCTGCAACTAAATGGTGGTCTAATGCTATGACTGAGGACAATAAGCTTAATATTATAATGCAAGAAGCTGCGTCATTCAAGCTCAGGCATGGCAAAGAGGAGGAGGCTGCTCAACTCTATGAGCAACTCGTCAAAAACCAGGGAAGCGTAGAAGCACTAGTTGGGCTAGTAACAACGGTTGCCCGTATGGATGTTGACAAGGCAGAGCTTTATGAAAAGCAACTCAAGGCCCTACCTGGTTTAAAGGGAATTGACGTGGACAGCTTGGAGCGTACGTCTGGAGTGAAACAAGTTGATGCCCCTCGTGTTGGTGTATCTGAAACATATGAGGAAGGAAAGAACAAGACAAAAACTAAGAAAAAGAGAAAAAGAAAGCCAAGGTATCCTAAAGGGTTTGACCCTGCAAATCCAGGTCCTCCCCCGGATCCAGAAAGGTGGCTTCCCAAACGGGAGAGATCAACATATAGGCCCAAGAGGAAGGACAAAAGAGCTGCTCAAGTCAGAGGATCTCAAGGTGCTGTAGTTAGAGATAAACATGATACTGGCGCCTCATCCAACAGTTCAAATCCAAAATCGAACCAGGGAACTTCCAAAGGAGCTGGGCAGAATGCAGTTTCCGAGCAAACCAAGCCTTCCAAGTCCTCCAGAAAGAAATCGAGGAATTAAATAGGACGCATGGTTTTTTGAACATTTTTAGTTGACAGTTTGTTCATGCTGTTTAATGACTGAGATGAGGGTCCATACAGTAGAATCCATTATGTGGGTTCAAATTCAAAAACCCAAGTTTTGGTTTTAACCAAGGAGTATATGTTAGACGCAATCATCAATTTTCTTTGATTTGGCTGTGCTCTTTCCCGATTGCACTATACTTGACCTCTCGTATATAGTGTGTTACATGTTTTTATCAAATCATATATTAAAATAAATGGTCGACGTTTAAATATTTTGAGAATCTATTAATAAATTATTGATGGTTTGTCAAATGAATTTTATATTCGTTTGCAACATTGTCTTAATATCCAATGCACTTTGGAAAAAATATATCAACCAATCAAAAATCATTGTAAGTATGCCTTTAAATAGAGGTAACGGCTATGATTACCCTGCTTTTAAAGAAATTGTCAATAGTTATTATTCTAAGACTTAATGGAAACCTTTATGAAAAGCTAAGCAGATTTTAAATATTTTGCAAATATCAAAGTCATTTATTATTTTTTATTTAGTAATTAAACTTATTAGGAGAATGTGGAAGCAATATTTAAATGTAATATTTTCAAATTTTCTGGAATTATAGAAAGCATGCTCCACTTTTTAACGCAATGCCAACGACGTTTTTGTTTTTCTTACTAATATATACTCAATTCATGCAGCTCTTGGTATAAGGCTCATAACTTTATGAAGACATCATCGCAAGGAAATTTCTCTCTGTTTTTCTTTTACTTTTCCTAATAAAATAAGACATGAGTTTCGTTGAAAGTTCCAGGAGCCCAAAACACAATTTCTTATGTTGAACGACCAAATCCCATTTCATCAATTAGTATTTTAGTTTAACCCAAATATCTCAAAATGAAAATAGGTGACAATCTAAGAAACCCGAAGGAACCTCTCACTACCCAACAAATTACTAAACTAGTATAAACCTTGTCCACTTGACACAAATCCTAAACATCTCACAAGACTTGTCATCTTTTCTCATTTTGTTTTATATCATAAAATGAAAGACGCGGAAAAAAAGACGGGTTAAAAAAAACGCTTAAGGTTAATAGTTTACTTATTCAGTAGTCTTCCAATAAAAGAAGAGAATAAAGATTGTTACAAAGAATTAAATTAGAAATGTATGAATAATATAAATTTTTATTCTATTATTTATTCATAAATTACTATATATGATACTTTATTGCTTTTTATAATAATTACTTTATTTAAGATTATTTTTAATTAGTCACTTGTTTAAATATTATGATAATATGTGAAAGAATATCAAATACTTTGTATTAATCCTTCAAGACTTTCTCTTACATTTTACAATTCTCTCAAACGGGGGATTTAGAGAAAAAGGAAACCATCATCATTGGTTTGTATCAAAATCTAAACTCATATGCTAATGATACAATAATTTATATTTATAAATAAGTTTATTTTTTTCCAAAAAAACCTAACAAAAAAATTACCATGAGAGTAGTGACATTGAAGATTGTGGAGTAAATATTCCCACTATAAGCTTTCAAGCTTCCTTATGTATAGTATAAATAAATTGTCTTTTTCAACTATTAGCGTTTTTTCCACTAACTTTTGGATTTGAATCTTACTTTTACACTTTTTTTTATGTTATCTATAAATTATCAAGGTCTCATTAAACGTTAATTAGATAATTAATAAAAATTTTAATATAAAAAATCAATTTAAATGTTTAAATTTTATGTTTCTATTTTTTCTCTAAAACAACTTAACTGGTTTGTTATATAGATTATTTTTAAAAAGTTTTTAAAAATTAAAATTACTGCGTTTAAGTCCTAATAAATTAACATATATATAGTTAAATTGAAACAATTTTGCCCTATAGTTAATCTGCACACAATATGGTTTTAAAGTATAAACAACTATAGAAACTAAATTAATAATTAAATTAAAATTTAAAACAAGTGGCAGAACATGGATTATCAAATCAAATCCATTAGCTAAAAGTGGAAAGAGTTAGATCAATTTTCTCATTAAAAATTTATAACTATACAATTCAAGGATCTTTTAATGAACCGTACGTAAGTATTTCCATTAGGGTTTTAAACATTCGAAATTCAACCTATTCAGTTTTTTTTTTTTTTCTTAAATAAAACTTAACAATAGCATACAAATGCATTCTACACCCAAGAAATATACAAAAAAAAATCATTTTCTTTTCGTTTATTAAAATTTATATCCACATGCCACATTCTACACGTGTGTTTTATTATCATTTTTACTAAGGCCATGTTTCACGAGGGAGTTTCACGATTTTCTGCACGCAACCCATAAATTTTTTTTTATTCATTATATTTGTAATAAAAGTATATAATTTAATTTATCAGACATGCATAAACAATAACACCAATGACTAATTCTATATCAATCACCTTATAATCTTGAAAAAGAATCTAACTTAAATGTGCACGCATTTGATTATTATCGTTTTGTTAAGAGCATAGGGTAGTTTAAATTGTTGTTTTTAAAGTATTATTCTCCAATATATGAGTACCTCTTTCATCCTTGTTCTAAAGAAGGGTATAATTATATTTGCAATATACAGTGTGCGTCTGGTGAAGAAAAATACTGAAAATATTTTCCATATTCCAAGGACCAATGAAGTTTTTCTAATAAAATTTTGTAATTAAGCATTGAATGAGGCCACAAAGTGATTTTGGAGTTGAAAGCAACTCAAGAGTGATGATTTGGGCAATGCATTTTATTACAAATTCTCTTCCTATTTTGGATAACTTCTTTATCCTTCCAACCTTTACTTTTCTTCTGGAATCTCCTTCACCAAAAATCAAACACTTTTTTTTTCTTTTTTTTTTTTATAGAAGTTCATTTGTAGAACTCTTATAAAGATTTTTTTTTCAAACGAATCACATATACTAATTTCAATTTATAAAAGAAATATTTTTGTTATTTTGTAGGAAAAATATCCAAATATGAACTTACTCCAAAAACTATATTTTACTCATTTAATGTGGAAATATGGAAATAGGGAACTTGTGTTCTTAATTTCTCCATATGCTCTTTCAAAAGCCTATCTAGGTTGCCTCTTTAGGATGCAATCTTCAACAAAACAACAAATGTTAAATCAGGGGAAATTGAGGTGCAATTTTTATGCTATGAAGAAAAGCAATTTCATCCAAACATATTATTATACATTCAGCATAAATTATACGATAATTACTTTAAACTAACAAGTATGTTTACCCTTTTTTATAATTTCTACACAAAAGCGTAAATAATAAAATTATATTTTAATTAATTCATAAAGTTATATATTATAAAGAAATTGAAATTTGAATAATTATTATGAAATAATTTTAATTTATGTATTTAAGTGAAATTGATAATTATAATTGGTTTTTCTTAGAAAAGAAATAGTAATCACACTAAAAATGGTTAGTATTTATATGTGAATATTTTATATATCATATGCTATTTTCAGTATATTTTTAATTTATCCTTTTTACCAACTGTAATTAAATTTGTTATTAATACAATGTTACGTAGTATTAATATTAAAATGTGAATATTTCTATATGTAATATTACATTATTATTTTTATTGAAAAAAATATCTGTAATTTACATTTATGTATGATTTTAATGAATTACTTTATTAATTTTATATATATATATATATATATATATATATATATATATATATATATATATATATATATATATATATATTCTGACCTCAAGTTGACTTATATAATATCGTTAGAATCAATCACCGCATTTGAGATATTATTCGTTTTAAAGCTTAGAGTTCCATCATAGTTTTGTCTTTAAAAGACATCTTAAAGAATTAAGAGAGAAACGTGTATTTAAATAGACCTTATCTCTCAATATCTTATCTTACACTTACTCATGGAAAAACATTTCTTATATTTTAATAAAATATATTCACACTTTTTCTAATTTTCAATTAAACATTCATCTTCCTTATATTTTCAATAAAATAATACTTATCTCCTTTATTTTATTTAAAAATAAAACATTCACTAAAATTTATATAAGATTATAAAAATAAAATTAATGTTTTAAATATAAAAATGAATGAATTTTTTTATAAACAAAAAGTTGAATAATTTAATTATAGATTGGTTTCACCTTTTTTTTAATGATCTTAGTGTAAAAGTAGATATTAATATCATACATATTATATCATTTATAGTAAATTTGTCATAAAAATTAATATGGTATCACTTAAATAAGTGTTCACATACTACATGAATTATAACAAGATTGATGTTTTAAGTTAGACACATACATCAATTCCTATTAAAAATAAAGTTGTATATACAAATATTTTTATTTTTTCTATTTTATTCTCACAACCTTGTTCCATCATTTTCCATCATGTAATTGCTCTTCACAACACACCCTCATAACAAAATTACTTCACCGTTCAATATCGTCTTGTTCCACTCTTCACAATGTTATCTTTTTCATTCACGCAAAACCACCATATCAAGCTAACACTTCAAGTAAAATCAACATTCAAGATTACATTCACTCACTTATTTCTTTTATTTCATTCCACTTTATGTTGTTATTAGATCATCAATTTGCTTAAAATTTTATTGATTTGTACCTTGTTTATATTCAAGTAGATTATTTGTTAGTGATATGATTGTGTGTGTTTTATGATCTAGAAAATCTTAATTATAGTGCTGCTAATCAAATTTTACTAGTAAATTGTAGTCCAATGTTTTGTATTTGGGTTATGTACTTATTATTTAATTATTAATATTCGATAAATGAATGAATGTTAGTACGACGCGATGTAATATAACACTTTTCACATTGATTTCTGTACATAACTAATATAAAAAATAAACATAGTACATATAATAATTGATGTGATATATTTATTTCCATAGTGGTTGTGACATATAAATTAATGTGGAAAATGTCATCTTTCTTTAATTTTTATTAAAAAGTTGACATATCACATCAATTCTTTGATTTAATAATAGATTCTAAACCCTAAACTAAGTAAAAGTTCCTCACTTTCTACAATTGAAAGATTTGTATTGGTTGTACAACCAATGTAGATGTCTAAGATAACATATGTAAAAAGTTTTTTTTTTCTTCTAAGAGTAAGTACTCATAAACAACATTCACACATATGATCCATGTAGTAAAAAAATTCATATTTGATATTTACAATATGTAAGAACTTGTTGAGCCAACAAAATCATAATATCAAAAGTGATATTAATTTTCGATCTAATGGACTGAAAGAAATATGTTAAAAAATAATATACCTTTGTATCCTTCATTACGTCCCTTAGCTTATACCCAACCTATATATCATCCACTTAATCATACATCTCCAATAACTACTAACTTTACACATCTTATCATAACAATTCTTTTTAATAATTAAGGTTTAATTAGGTAAACATTTATTTTCACATTAAGAATCATAGAAAAATCATCAACTAATTAAACCATTTTAAAACATGCAAATCCTTTCAAAAGCCATCTAAAAAGAATTTAAATAAGTTATTCACTAATAAGAAATATCATTTAAGCATGATATTATTGTTTGAGAAATATTCTTAAGTAGGAGAGAGAATTAACATGCCCTTATCTTCATGTAAATGATAAATTGTCACTTAAGTAATAAGACTTAAGTAATAAGACTGTTTGCTTGACCAATTTTCAAACACTTGAATGACATTCTACTAAAAGAAGAGAGAATTGATTCCACTTCTTTCTTACTGGAAAGGTCATTTGTCTTAAGTGACTGTACTCCTAGAGGAGGGTATAGTCTTTTCCTCCTTCAAACTTCCAATTATTGCTTTGGTGTTTAAACATTATCACTTGAGTGACATGTTTATGGTTTTTTTCAAAATCAAACCTGATATAGGGTTAGTTCATTTTGAATTCTCATAATTATCATTAAAAACAAAGATCACAGGTCAAACATGTTTTTATACTTCAAATGTCAAATTTCAATAATACCACATATACTTTCTATTGTCACTATAATCATTAATGCATAATATAATATAACATTTCACCTTTATGAACCCAATATTATTAAAAATTAATATTCAACAATTTCACTATTCAAACAAAATTTTCACTATATAAAGGAAATCAACAATTTCCTTTAAGGTGTCTAATCTCATTCAAACTAATATAAGATTTATCTTAATAAAATTCTAAATTAACTACCTTTACCTAAAAGTAACTTTATTCTTCAAGAAATCTACTCTTAAAGAAAATATTGAGTTGAGAACCCTTAAAGATCTTATAATCTACTCTCATGAAGTCAAATATAACAAATAAAATAAATATAACACTATACATACTTATATTAACATAAATTCATCTTTTTCTTAGTTAGCCATACATAAGACAAATGACAACTATATGCAAAGAAAAAGAGAAAAAATAATTTTAAAATCAAAGAGAATAAAAAGATGATAAAAATTATGTTTGTTTTAGATAGATTTACTCCTAATTGCCTCTTAGACCATGACTTTAGAAAAGAAAACAAGACAAATTATCAAAATTCAAGAGAATGTAAAAAAATTTAAATTCCAAAGGAATAATGATTTTAGAGAAATCAAAAAGGAAATTATTCTAGTTTATACATGTGTATAACTTTTTAACTTAAAACACAATTATCATATTTCATTAACTTCAAACCCTATTTCCTTGTATTAGTAAAAAACGGATTCTTACATAAAATATCCATGATAAATTATGATAGTCAAATCCATAAGAAATAATTGTGAATATTTTCCACAAACATGTCTGTGAGTATTTTCTTTCAAATATATTCTTGTAAATATATTTGAAGGTATTTCCTAGTAAAATATTCATTGGTATTTTTCATAGAAATGTTCATGGGTATTTTTTATACAGATTTCCACATAAACCACTGTCACTAACTACACATGCATATTTGTGGAATTTTATTCCTGTAATATACTAGATGCAAATTATTTGTTATGAAAATTCTATTACAAAGTATATTTCTCATAAATTGGTACTATTTTTCACAAATTTTATATATGGATGACATTAATTTTTTTAACATGTTCCTAATGTATTATGTAATCTTTTAAATATTAATAAAAAATAGTTAATTTGTAAAAACAAAATGTTAATGTTGATTCAAAGACCATTAAAAAGTGTAGAGAGAAGCAAAAATTTTCTCTTCTGCATATGCAAAATCTTAAATATTCAGACAACTACAATAAATTAAGTAAATAATTATTTTTTTATCAATGGAGTTAGTTGATAAAATGCATTAAATGTGATTTAATATGTAATAATGAATTTTGTCAATACTTGGACATACTTTATTTAAAAAGACTTCCAATACCTTATCAAAAGTCTGATATATGTATGTGTGTAACTACTGCTTTCAAAAATATCATGTGGATGAATATTAAATTTTCTTTGGCAAAGTAATTGTGAAGAATACTTATTTTTATGTTTTAGCAATAATAAAACTTTAAAAGTTTTGTTTTTGAAAAATCCATTTAAAATGAAAAAAAATTAAACATATTTTTTTTTTTCAAATACGATTCAACCCTCATTCTTGTCTTCTTTTTAATCTAACACCTTTTAATTTAAAAATATATGTTGGCATATCTTATATTACTAATAACCTATTTATTATACTGTATATTTATATTTATATTTATATTATGATCATATTTAAATATAAGTTAATAAATTTAATTATATATTTTATAACTATTTATTTATTTTTATACTAAAAGATTATTTTCTCATAAATATAATTTTTTTAATTTAGTGAAAATATAAATTTTATGAAATTTATAGTATACAATAATTAAATCATTCAATTTTTTTATTAAAAATTCCTTATTTTGTTTTGAAAAAACAACTTTTAATTTTCATGATTTTAATTTTGATTTTACTTAATATGATATTTTAAAACATAATAAAAGAGTGAGTGTCACTTTATTAAAATATAAAAATTAAATATCATCTATTAAAAACACAAAAAAGAAATTAACAATGTCTATTTCAAAATTAGTAAAATATGATATAAGAGAAATGAATATGCATTTTAAAGTTAAAATTAAGGAATATTAGTGTCATTTAACATCAAAAAAGTGGTAGGATCTTTCCTTTATTATTTATTTTCTAAATATAACATCTCTTGTTGATTCTCATTAGCATGATTGTTTAGGCCTAAGATTATTTTTTAATTAATTTAGCCAATTTAATTGATAAAAAAACAAGTAAACAACAAAATAATATTGAAATAAAATTAAATTCTAACTACCTTAATTTATGCTCTAAGATCCCACAGGCTTTAGAAAAACAATCAACATTAAATGAAATTATACAGCAAATTAAAATATTTTAGAATACATATTTACTATTTTTAGTGGAGTTTAAGTCAAATTCAGTGGCCATCATTAACTTGCATGTTAAAAAGCTTATATAAAACAAACTTGGACTTTAGAATTTGTATCCATGTTGTTTGAAAAAACAGACAAAAAAAAAAAGATATATAATTGTTGACTTTTAGCTTGAATCCCTTCCATTCACTTTATTGAATGTAAAAAACAAAGCATTAAGTTGATGATAACATAGACATATAGTATAACTACAACTACATAACAACTATAAAAATTGACAAGACATGTATCTGATTTTATTATGAAATTGTTTGAAAACTGGTAGGAGTTTGTATAGTGAATTGGAACATTGAAACCGACCAAACACATTATTGGAGAAGGTAGGAGATAAATATTATCAACTCCTACATAACACCACTTACCAACTCCTTCTCATATTATGCTTCCAACTTCCACAAACAAACATGCTTCACTCCAATCTCAAATCTATTACACTTTTCCTTTTTAATATATATTCACAATCTGTTTTTGATTGATATCAAAATGTATAAGGAAACATATAATATACATAAATGAAGAGTATATTTGAATTTTAAAGATAAAATATGTGTTTGAATAAGTTTATTATATTTAGTTGCAACTTTTAGGTTGGTATTAAAAACAATCAAAATATACTAAATGTATTTTAGAATAATGCAGTGCATCTCCTCATTAGAGAATAATATTAAAATAAATTAGGAAAGTGTTACATGAGGTAAGGCTTGATGAAACAGATTGTTGATTTTTTTTTTAAATATAGTTATATTTGCTGGATTACGCAGCTACGTCAAGAATCTGTTCATTTTAGTTTTTGTACTATTTTTTTTTTTTATTAAAAATAGGTTTACCTTTTTTAGAATATTAATGGTAAAACTTAAATATAGTATTTCTTTAATTAAAATGTCAAAATAAATATTTTGAATAATTCTTTTCATTCAAACTTTGTGTCAAGTTAACAATGTTTATGAATAAATCACAAATGTAAGACTAGTTCAAAGTGACTAAGTTAAGTAAAACATTGTTATTAACTTTATATAGAGAATACCAAAGTGTTGATTGCTTACTACTAGAATTTCAGTTCTTAAACAAATAAAATGATCCACAACAATGTTAGTTTACAGGTAAATAAATTTAATGTTTGACTGAACAAATCAGTACACAAAGTCCACCAAATACATTAGATTAGACTAACAAATTTATGGCACTAACTGAATTACGCTATTTTCAACATTATCCATTTAGTCTGCAATGTTTAAATTTATAAACCAATATATTTTATAAAATAATAGTTATAAGTCCAAACTAATATAAATTTATTCACATAATATAATAATTTCTTTATAAAATTTAATGTGAAGTAAAATTATTTTAAATCTGCACAAGATAGTGATAGAACAATAGGTGGAATTGGATTAACTTTGTAAAAATGAAGTACAAAATTTCAAAATATTGATTGAATATAATCAATAGGTGTAGAGGATAATAACAATATTAAGATGTTCTATATTGGCAAATATTAGTCCTTTAATATACTTTATTTTATTGCAATAAAAAATGAAACAAATTTTAATTTTAAATATTTAAAAAAGAGCAACATTAATTAGGAGCAGTTGTAATTGTTTCAAATATCAAATATGAAATACAACTAAGCATCTTTAGTACTGAAACAGCTATATTTGTTATGATTCAAAAAGAGATTTTGAAGGAAATAACATAGTTTAGAAGAACGTATTAGCAAATTAACAAGATAAAATCAGTTTTTAAAACAGAAAATAAATTTAAAAAAAAGTAAATATTAAGAAATTAGAAATATTTTTAGAAGAGTAGAGAGAAAAAAGCGTGAAGATAACAGAAAGAGAAGAAGACAAGGTAATAGCTATGCTTCTCCCGCCACATACACAACAGATGCGAAGAAAGTGTTTGGGAACTCAGCTTTTGCCCACACGTGTTTCCTTCCCCACACCCTTCTCAATCTCTCTCCGTATAACACTCTACATTATATTTCACCGTTACCTTCTCCATATTTTATTATTTATTATTATTTTATTTTTTTCATCTTATTTATATATTTATATATATATTATCACAATGTTAAGTTTTCTCTCTCTTTCTCTCTCGCTCGCTACCGCGAACACGATCGGCATCGGCACCCACCCGAGGGGAAACTCGATTCTCTTTTCCCTTCGCTAAACAAACAAACTCTTCCTTCAGGATTCCAAATCCATCCCTGTAAGATTCCTATTTTTCCCAATTTAGGGTTTCTCTCTCATTCCTCCTTTCATATTTCTTCTCCTTCTTCTTCCTCTTCCTTGTCCTTTCTCCTTTCCGACGTCACTTTGCAAATTCGTTTCTTCTGATAATTGTTCTCCTCTTATATTATCTCCATCTTCCTTTCCCGCACAATCCTCAGGGCTATCTGTTGACGAGACAAAAAAAAAAAAGAAAGAGAGAGTAGGGATTTCCTTTTGTATTTTTTGTTCTGCGGATAAATTCGATTCTGGTATCCGTCCTTTCATCATATTCTAGCTGGTTTTTTAGAGAAATTATTGTCAATTGGGTTATTCGCAAGAAACTCTGTGAAGTTTTTGGTGCTTTGTTTTAGTTTGCCATCCGAAATCGAGGGTTTTCTTGTTAGATCTCAGCCAGGACCGCACTTTTTTTTTTTTTTTTAATTTTTGGTGGTTTTCATATTTTTTTTTTCTTTTTCTTCTTGTTCTGGTGCTGTTCCTTTTCTGGGAAGGAAAAGAAAGAAAAAAAGGAGCTCGAGAAAAAAAATTAGGGTTTGTTGATTGGTTTAGGGTTGTGTACATATATAGGTAGATAGATACATGCGATGGCGTTGAATTTCTCGCATCGACCGATTTTTTCTGAGGATAATTTGGTTTCGTCGATGAGGATGGGGATTCCCGAGAAGAGTGGTGTTGATAATTGCTTTGACTATGGAAGAGATAGGTGTGATAGGGGTAGTGGTGGTGCCAGTCACGATGACATTGTCGATCTTTTGCCTTCGGATCCCTTTGGCATGGACATCAGTACCACCTTCACGGCCATCACCGGGTGGCTTGAGGATTTGGAGGTTGATTATGGTGGGTATAGAAGGGATGAGCTTGGGGCGAGTGATGACAATTACCAGCTTTTTGCTGGGTTGAATTTTATTTGGAACAATGCTATGAGGTTCCATGCGTGTGTTGAGGACAATATGGGGTTTGGCCAGTGTAGTTCTCTGAGTGATGATGGAGCTGCTGTTTCATCGAGCAATTTTGGGGTTGGATCTGCTTCTGATGCTGATGTATCGGGTTTTCCCGCCACTAGTGGGTCAGGTGATGTAGTGAGACGGGATGATGAGCTTGGAGGAGGAGGTGGGGGTGATGAGTCTGGTCCTCACCCTGCCTTGAGTTTTTCTCTTGGTTATCTGGGGTTATCTGATCTTCTTGTAGTCGAAAGAGTTTGTAAGTCTCTGCATTCCACGGTTCATGATGATCTGCTTTTGTGGAGGAGTATCCACGTGGATCAGCCTTTGAATGAGAGGATAACTGATGATGTTCTTTTCCGGTTGGCTAACAGGGCTCAAGGTAATCTTCAGTGCTTGAGCCTTGTTGAATGTACCAGGATAACTGATGATGGTTTGAGGCGGGTTCTTGAAAGCAATACCAAATTAACCAAGGTGAACATGCATTAGCATACTGTATTTGTGAATTTCACATTGAAACTTAAATTCATGTGTAGCTTGTGTATGTGGTTTTACGTGTGTAATTAATTTGGATCGTGTCAGATGGTATTGTTGTTTTATTTTAATCATTCGTTGAATGTTCCTTTTTATACAGCAAGATGGTTAAAAGTGTCTTTGGGGAACTGGTGAAGTAATCATCAGATAGAAGTTTTTCTGAATCTTATTAATGAACCTTGGCCGTGTTTTCTGTATACTTTGAATGTAGTTCTAGATAATGTTTTCTGTATACTTTGAATGTAGTTCTAGATAATTTTATCTGTCCGATTTTGTTATCCAAGGCACTTGTTTGTTAGCATGCCTCTTTTATTATATTTTGTTTGCCTGTATATCGTGCATAAAACAGTTGGATCTTTTCGGCATCATTGCTTATTATTTTTAATCTCTTTTTCTGTCCTCCATTACAGAAAATCAATTTGGGGTTATTTTGGAATTGTCTGTATACTTTATTAGTTATCAGTAGAGGCATATAAGTTTGCATGTAGGTGTGGGAAATGCTTTATTTTTGTCCAAAACAATTAAGCAGTTTATCCTTTAACCACAAGTGTATATTTGTGCTTGCAATCCGCTGACCTAACCTAACTGTCCTGCCATTCTATTGGTTTGCAATTTGTATCCATTAATGAATTGGTAGAAAATGTGCTATACACGTTTGACTTAAACCCCCAATTTTGAATGGAAGACATGAAATAAAAATTAATCATATAACTGGAGCAAATTTATTGTTTAACTGTCAACTTTGATTCATTCAAGCTTATTTTAATGTTTAGATGCATTCAGTTTAAACAGTTCTCATGAATTTATTACGTATCTAGTCTTTTTTGTCATTGTTGATGTTTGTCTTTAATGTATCATGTGATTTGGTGTTGGTCTGCTTTATAATCCCTGCATGTCAACTGTTATTGCTCTAACTACCCTTAGCGTTAAATACTTGAGAGCTCAGCCATAATTTTTTTGTCCATATTTTATTGTAAACAAAGTAAATTTTTCCCCAAAACTATGCAGTTGAGTGTTCCTGGATGTACAAGACTCAGTATTGAGGGCATTGTGGGTATGCTAAAAGCCTACAACTCCGTGGGTCCCCAAGGGGTGAAGCATTTACACATAGGTGGTCTTTATGGTGTTACACAGAAGCATTTTGAAGAGTTGAGGTTCTTGTTGGGTGCTGATAGCCAGCAGCAGATGCAGCAGTCTCACAAACCACACTTCTATCGCAGGGGAAATTTGTATTTGTCCTGTTATGATGATCGAGCCATGGATATTGAAGTTTGTCCACGATGCCAGAATTTGAGGCTTGTGTATGATTGTCCGGCAGAGAGTTGTCAAGGGATGGGACACGGTCAGATGTGCAGGGCATGCACTCTATGCATACCCCGGTGTAGTCAGTGTGGCCACTGTATCAATGACAGTGAATACGAGGAAACATTTTGTCTGGAGTTGCTTTGCTCTTCTTGTTCTAAGCAGCTAGTCAAATGTTCAGATGGAAAGGCTGGACCAGCTGAGTCAGTTATTATTCATGAACAAAGCTAGAGTTCGTGTCAAAGTCTTTGTGAGAAAAAGTTTTCTATGGAAGTCATATGAAGCGTTCGTTGAATGCTGTTAGAGTTCTTTGGCGTTCTTTGTAATTGGTCTCGGAGGTGGGATGCATTTGATGGGGGTTTTCCGTTCGTAGAGAAAGTGGAAAATGACTTCATTATTTTGTTTCCGCAGCTACCGGAGCGTACCCTGCAGGAACGAAACTGATTACCATGATTATTGATCACGTATTGCACACTATGGATTTTCAATTATATTTGTGATTATGAGGTTATGAGGGCTGCAATTGGGTGTTGTGCTTTGCAACGTTGCATTCGGATAACATTTGTGATTGGCTCTAATGCATGACCGGTTTGAACACTCTCATCTTTAGACTTCTGGTTATTTTTTCATTAGCTGTATTGATAAATTGACTCTTGCCAGGTTGTGGTGTACGTACAGTGTTTATTTTCGTTTTTGCCATCCTTGGAGGAGAAAAATAAGGAAAGTGGTATTATGATGTCATTAAATCCACGCTTATGTTACTTTCAGTATTAGCTTGTATCAAATGAAATGCATTTACGGTGGACTTGGACTTGAAATGAATGCTATTTATTATCTACTTGAGTATTTTGGTAAAAATCCTGTTTCTGGTACTTGTTTTTACGCGCAATATCGAAGGAAGTGGTTGTGTGGACATCTATTGACTCAGACACGTCGTTGAATGATTTGGTATTTTGATTTTAGGAAGTACTGTTGGGTAATAATAGTTTTGGACATTTTAAAAAACGGAGTGATTCTTGTGCATACTGTTTTAACATGTTCCCTGTGATTAACTATTTTGCATACTGTAGAATTTCTCCCAGTATTACAACTGCGCATCCTGATTTTTTCTTGGCTTTGGAGGGATCCAAAAGTATGGAGATATTTTAACGGAGTATTAAATATGCACCATCTGGTTATAGAAACCTGTGTCCTCCTAGAAGGAAAAAAAACCTCCCTCGTCTCCTATTTTGTTTTTTGGGTTTAGGTACCCCTTATTAACATTAATTGAACAGATACAAGACTGCGCTGGCCTTGTCTTTCTTAATACCTGTGAAAGAAGATTTTTGAGAGCGCTCATTACATGATACTAAACGCGATTATAATGTGGACTCAATTTCGAACGAAAGAGTTTGAACACTACAAGCGTAACAACATTGACTCTTCTTTTTACCTAAAATGATTCCATTAAACAAATGTGGAGAAACAGAAATGTTGCCTATACATTTCTGCTACGGAAGTATCCGTTACACCAATAACATGGATGTCTTGGTAGCCAGCCATGTTGGGCATTTAGCGTAGACTGGCTTCCTAAGAAAGTAAATCTTTCCTACGAAGATGTTACTGTTCAAGCATAAGAAAACTTGGACAGCAAGGTATTACATTTTCAAAAAAACTGGTTGCTTTGTGTTGCTCAGGGAATTGGAGAAACCAAGGCATGGCATAGATGAAAAGGTGTGGTAAAAGTCATTCAAAAACCGTAAGTTACGTTTTTGTTGCCTTGTCTGGGTTCTAAGCTTGTGGGAGATTACTACGAGTGTGCTTGCTTTCACGTTCAAGCCACCTAAAACCCCATCGGCATTCAGAAGTGAACTCGAATTTTGGTCAGAATCTTTCTTACACGTAGAAGCAACATTTTGTTATTTAGGCATTGAAATGTAGGCATATAAACAAACAAACAAACATCAAGAGTTAATTAAATCTCTTCAATGTCTCAACTTGTGAAATATTTTCATCAGACTTGAATTGAGGATTCCAATCAAAAGAATTTGATTTGAGATGGCAGGAACAAGTTTTGGAATTTAAAACAGCACAAGCACAAACTAAAAGTTGGAACGAACGAAGGAAGTGGAACTTAAAAATGAATAAACAAATTACTAAACAATGCCTTTAAATCAAATAGAATGAAGTAAACAACCCAAATAATAAATATAATGTATGAATGGAGAAGGAAACCAAATATTGAAGAATACTGAACACAATTGGATGGAAGCAAGGTGCACACTTGAACTTGGAAGTTTCATGTTCTTGGTCCAAGATAAATACTAGATGATGGATTGTCACTTTATCTTCAAGAATTAAGATAAAACTCTTAGAAATAAACTCACTGAATCTTGTAAAATTCTCCCACTGATTTTCATATATGAAGAAGTGATTTGTATAAAGGAGGAAGATGACTATTAATAGTGTCAATCATAATGTAATTGTTGAATTAAATATAAATATTTATCTAAAATGAAAAAAGGGGAAAATCTAAATTCAAACTTCAAATTTTAAATTTGCAAAGCTTGGCTGAGATTTGTAGAAGGCATGGAAGATGCCTTAGTTATATTTTTCTTGTTCCTTTGTATTACATATGTTGATTGTCTCCGTTTTTTGAACTCGTGTATTCTCTTTGCATTGATCTTAATTGTGAGTTGCATGCTTTTATTGGGTTTGAATAAGTTTTAAAGATTCATATAAGTCCTAAACTAGAAATACTATTTGTACCTAAAAATTATAAGAAATACAAATAAAAAAATGAAGGATTATTTTAATAAACAAGAACGTCTCATCTTGTTTTGTCACACTTGTAGTTATTTTTCTAGAAATAATATATTCTTACTCATTTTCTTCTTTCTCAATCATCCACTCACTAAAACATATGTAAAATAATTAAGAAAACTATATAAATGGGTAATAGAAAGCATAATGAAAACTTATTTTATATTGGTTCACTTAACATGAATTATGTCCAATTATTCTTTAAAGAATTAAAGAATTCTATTGTAATTGAATATTACACAAATATTTTCATTGTCACTTATTGTTTACACGATTACAATAAGTTACTTATATTTATCTCATTTATCTCTTAATGAGATAAATAAGATAAATATTCTTTATTATTAAGATATATTTAGCTTTCAAGAGTATTATTCCAACTGTCACTCCTGACTATAGAAACACAAATATGTTTGAAATAAAAATATTTAACTTTTTAAGAGGAGATATATATCATCTAAGATATCATTTGTACCTTGTAAGGTCTACTAATATGTGTTTGTTTTACAAGAAAATGTAAGTTTCATATTAGAAGGACTTTGCTACGTTGGAAACAAAATGAAAAGAAAAAACACAGATGGGAGATGTCAATTCCTCAAACCTTGTTTAATTTTTTGGTCAAGTAAGAAGTAGAATAATATAGCTTTATCCACCACAAAAGCATAGTACATGTTAACAGCTAGTTGTTGCTTACAACTTCTTAAAATAAAGTTTCAAGTGAAAGATTACTTTAGTTTTGAAAACAATATACTAGTATATTGGGATAACATTAGTGCATTCAACCTATCCAAAAACCCCATCTAGCATTTGAAAGTCAAGCGTATTGAAGTAAGGTATCATTTCATTCGTGATTATGTTTAGAAAAATGTTTTTGAACTTAAGTTTGTTAAAATAAATCACCAATGGGTTGTTTTGAACTTAAGTTTGTTAAGATAGATCACCAATGGGTTGATATTTTCACAAAAACTTTGTTACTAGAACACCATAATTTTATTCAAGAAAATCTAAATAGGATAGATTTTACATGTCACTTGACCATATGACGTGATTGTCAGTGAAGTATTAATAATTTGTTGAGTGTGCAACTAAAATTATCGAATAATAAACATAAACGCACTCTATGTGTTATAACAGAAATCATCAAATACAATACATGCACTTCTTTGGAGAAAATTATAATCAAATTCACAAAGATGTCATTTGCATCTTTCTTTTGCATGAAGTCATTTTTTGATGGTTCTTTAGGACGAGAAGATAAATATAAAGTTTAAGGAAATAAAGCTTAAAGTTTGGGAGAGAATGATATTGGAAACATAAAGTTCAAAGGGGAGCAAATTTTTTAAAGCTTAAAGCTCAAGAAACTCTAAAGGTGAGAAAGATGTAAAAGAGTTAAGGGGGAGCTTAGCTAGAAATATCATAAGCTCGAAAAATAATGATTATTTGAGGGAGATCATTCAACAAGGAGATAGAAACTAAGACTTAATTTTCTTTGTTTCTTCTACTCTATGCTTCATTTTATATTTCTTGAAAATTTGTTTGTGATAACTTGTTTTAATGACATTTCTTTTTTAAAAAATATGTATGTTTAAACTTTGTTGTTTTAAACACCATAAAAAAAAAGAGACAAATTGTTAGATCAAAGTTTAATTTACCATTTAATTTAGTTTATGTGCTTAAGAAAGTATAAAACACAATTTTATAAATATCAAATCTTAGATGTAAGTGCTTTGTTTGGCCAAATAGACACAAGTGTATTGTTGTTATAGGTTCATCTAATCAAATAAACACAAGTTTTTAGTTTCGTCTGACCAAATAGTTTTCACTTCATCAGATAAGTTTTTGCTAGAACATATGAAGTTGATATGTAGTTTGAGCACTCATAGTATGCATCATAGACTCATAAATGCTTATTCTTTATGTGCAAAAAATGTTTATTTCTTCGTTCCTCTCAAAATTGTCTCACGTTAAAGTATTCACATCAAGATTTCTTGAAGAATATATTTAAAGTTGTTTCATGCCAACAACTATTTTAGAAATGAGGAATGACCACTACAAAAAAAACTCAATTTACCCACGGATTATTACCCACGGATCTGTATCCGTAGGTAAATTCAGCATTATCCACAGATTATTACCTACATATCTGTATCTATAGGATTACCCACGGATTTAAGTCCGTAGATATTATCCACGGACATAGGTTCGTAAATATTATCCACGGACACAGATCCGTAGGTATTATCCATGGATATTGGAGGTATTACCCACGAACTATTTCCGTAAGTAATACATATAGACTTATGTCCGTGGGTAATACTTACGAACTTGTGTCCGTGGGTAATATTTAAGAACTTATATTTATAGATAAAACTACTATTATCTCTTATTAATGATGTTCATATTGATTTATTAATAATAAAATTAGTAAAGGTGAATATTATTAACAATATTAATATTTTTATTGATATTATTAATATTATAACTAATATTATTGGTATTTTTAACACTTTTATTGTTATTATTATTATTATTAAATTTTTATTACTATTATTAATATTATTATTAGTTTTATTAATATTATTATTATCATTGATATTATTAATAATATTATCATTATTATTATTAATATTAATAATATTATTACTAATATTATTGTTTTTATTATTATTTCTAATATTGTTAGTTATAATATTATTAAAATTATAATTATTATTATAATCATCAATATTATATTTTTTTCAAATTATTAATTTTGTTTTTAATATTTTTAAAGTTTTTAATATTATTAATATTATTAATATTTATACACAAAATATTATTAATGTTATTGATAAACTTATTATTATTATTATTATTATTATTATTATTAT